>Ga0256832_1000003_pt1:0-220000 | contig 248780 bp, 234 predicted proteins | sample 134614metaG_FD_190534 | JGI IMG/M metagenome (GOLD analysis project Ga0256832, IMG submission 190534) | Hydrothermal vent microbial communities from Lau Basin, Pacific Ocean - 134-614 | ecosystem: Environmental > Aquatic > Marine > Hydrothermal vents | place: Pacific Ocean: Lau Basin...
ATTGTCTTGAGTTCATATTTGCTTTCATAGCCCACATAGCCCTCATCTCAAATCCCCCGCTTGGTGCGCGTCCATCCAGGTCAAAATATTTCAACGGGTTATCCAACGCATAAGCATAGGGACTAAAGCCAGGGTATTTGTCCGCCAGCGGGTCAACACTTGTCCACCTGCCGATATCGCTATCGTAATACCTTGCACCTGGCAAAGCCATCCCTTTGGGAAAAATAATTAAAATCCGTTTCTTTATCACGTTCTTTTTCAGTAAAATCGTAGCGGTCATCGACAGCGGTGTTATACTGCAAAACCGGGTTCGGTTATTTGTAGGTCAACATGCTATGTTGACCGGGGAAATTGAGATTTTGGTTATGGTGGATTAATATTTGTGTGACCTGCAATTATTTTGCGGACAACTTGGCAAGTTGTCCTACAATTGGGTGGATTGTTGGGACGAGGCATGCCTCGTCCCTACGTTTGTTTATTTATTATAAATAATCTTCCGGAGTCTCATGGCTGGTGAGTTCCACACCTCGGCAGATGCAGAAAAACACGTCGAGGCGTGGGCCTCGACGACAGGGGATTTATGATATTGTCGTAGATTATATTTCGGTATGAGTTATTTGAAGGTCAATATGCTATGTTGTCCAAAATTGTAAGGGACGCATAGTTTGCGTCCACTACGAATTTTGGATTGAAGTGTTGTCTTTTACTTCAAGAAAATTCCAAATTAAAGACATGGTCAAGTAACATGCGAGCTTCACCATCTTTATTTTTTATTGGGAAAAATATTATTAGTGTAATAAACCCGTAATTATAAAACAATAAATTCAAAATAAATAATAATATTAATTCCCTCAATACAAACTTCTTTGTATTCTCTTTATCAACCTTTAACTTCAATAAAATTGTACCTATAGTTCTATCCCTAAATAATAGAATTGATAATAAAGTGTTCAAAATATAAATCAAATAAATCCATTCATAAATGCTAATTGAAATTGATAAAGATTTTTCAGCAACAAACATATAATAAGAAAGAACACCAATAGTGATTGCTAAAATAAAATCTATAAACTTTGCTAATAAGATTATTAAATACATTTTGTAATTCATACAATTACTCTTTGTTTAATAGATTGTTGTTGTTTCATCATCATCATCATCATCTTCTTCTCTCTTTTTCTTTAATTTTTCTTTTCTTTTTCTTTCTTCATTCTGTTGACTTCTATCTTCTTCTACCTTTGCTTTAATAAAATCCATGAGTTGTTCCGATACCTCACCGCTCTGAATTAGTGCTTCCACAGCTTTACCATCAATTAAATTCCGTCCCATTTTATAATTTCCCAAAATCATTCCTTCAACAATATTCATAGCTTTTTCAACTGATTCACTTCCGCCAAGTTCGGTTGCAAATTTTCCTAATAATGTTTTTGTAACTTCCGCTTTCATCCCATCTGGAGTAATTAAAGCAATATTTAAATCGTTAATGCCAGCACCAAGATTATAAGCAGCAACAGAGGTTATTCCAATTCCACCGAGCATAACTAAAGTACCTAGTCCAGCAGTTTCTGGAATTGAAGCTGCACCAGTTCCAATTGTTGCGAGACCAAAACCATAAGCACTTACTGAACTCACTATTCTCCATCCTGCTTTAAAGACTGCCAACCAATCTTCTCTACCATCCGGATCAAAATAATTCAACGGGTTATCCAACGCATAAGCATAGGGACTAAAACCATGGTATTTTTCCGCCAGCGGGTCTATGGTTGTCCGCTTGGAAATAAAATCGTAAGTTAAATATGAAATGCTTTTTTGCATAAGTAAATTTATATTCAATATTTAACTATTTCAAACTTAGGGAATAATATTCTACTTGCCTTAGGGATACGTAATGTTTGTGTACCGTACGAATTTGTGGTCGAGGGTTGGGTTTAGATTGAAATAGAAAAGCTAACATTAGCTAGTAGCTATATCTTAATTTATCATTCTTTAGTTCTATATTTTTTAAGTATAAAATACAAGATAAATACTACTATACTGCTAAACATTATAGCAGTATCCGCTGATTTTCCACTAATTACACCAGTAAAACTTAAAATAGCAGAAATAATAATAATGAAAAGGATAGCTATTCCAATAATATTCTTTTGTTTTTTATTCATAATAAGCTCCTAATTTGTCAAGCATTTCTTTCAATTCAAAATATTTTGGCCAATAAGCAGAATGGATTCTAAATTTTCTACCATCTGAAGTTTTTAATAGTAATAAATAGTACCTTTCAAGTGTATAGGTATACTTCTTTTTATCAGAGATCTTGATATCTTTAATACTATAAATATAAGGTCTATTCAATTTTTTTTAATAATTATATTATTTTTTATCAATAAAATAGTGGTTATAATATTATCTATAAAATCAATGAAAATACTTACAAACAGCATAAGAAAAATTAATATATATTCTGCTAACTGAAATTTTTCTCTTTGAAAACTTAATTTTTTACTATTATTTAATGTATCCAACATCTTCATTGTTATAAGCACTTTCGTTTTCTTCTTCATCATCATCCGGGTCATATAATATTTTCATAGTATTCTTAATTAAATCATTTGTAGTTTTCACTTGTATACCTAAACCCATAGTTTCTTTAACAACTGTTGCCTTCCGTATCATATCAAAGTTTTTAGCTTCCTTTGCATTTGAAGGTAATAACTCATTTATATTTTTTACACTCTTAAGCGGAGATGTACCAATTAACCCTATCGCCTCGTCCACAACTTTTCTTACTGTTGCACCCTGTTTACCTAATGTTTCACCCCCTATAGCATCAAACAAACCTGTAGCAATTTTTTTTGGCTCATCTTTAAAACCTTCAATTAAATTTGCTGTACCAAATGCAATCGTTGTAGTACCATAACTTGCTAAAGCCAGTCCACCAACAATACCAACGCCTGTTACACTTGTGCCAACAGCTAAACTCATTCCAAAGCTTACTTGAAATGCACCCCCTATTATACTGGCAGCACCACCAACAACTTTCCACCAGTCTATCATTCCATTAGGATCAAATTTATTTAGTGGGTTATTTTGTACATATATATATGGTGATAATCCTTGGCGCTTATCCGCCAGCGGGTCAACACTTGTCCACCTGCCGATATCGCTATCGTAATACCTTGCCCCTGGCAAAGCCATCCCTTTGGGAAAAATAATTAAAATCCGTTTCTTTATCACGTACTTTTTCCGTAAAATCGTAGCAGTCATCGACAGCGGTGTTATACTGCAAAACCGGGTTCGGTTATTTGTAGGTCAACATGCTATGTTGACCGGGGAAATTGAGATTTTTGTTTTGGTGGATTAATATTTGTGTGACCTGCAATTATTTTGCGGACAACTTGGCAAGTTGTCCTACAATTGGGTGGATTGTTGGGACGAGGCATGCCTCGTCCCTACGTTTGTTTATTTATTATAATCTTCCGGAGCCTCACGGTTGCCGAGGTCCACACCTCGGCAGAGTAGAAAAAACCGTCGAGGCATGGGCCTCGACGGCAATGTAATATTGGATTGGCATTGGAATGCTATTAATAAAACAATTCAAAAATCAATAATATAAATCCTATTATACCAATTAAGATCATTATATATACAAAAATAAAATTAATTTTTAACCAAAACTCCGCTTTCTTAAATTGTATCGGTGAAGTTATAAGTAATATTATTATTCCAAGTATTCCAAGTGAAATAAGTATTAAGTAATCAGAATTCATAAAATACTCCCCTATTTTTCTATTCCAAAACCGATACCCCACGATGTTACTGAAATATAATTTTTATAAATCTGCCTCAAAACTTTCTCATTCTCTGGTGTTAGAAACTTTCCAGCATTAATGCTATTGGCAGCAACACCTATTCCAATTGTTGCACTTTCAAACCAGAAATTATTGAGATATTTTGTTTCACCTGTTATTGCATAATTCAATCCGCTTGCACTACTTGCAACAATACCAGCGAGGGTACTCGTTGTAGTTAAAACTGGCGCAACAAGAGCTGTTTCAGGATTACTAGTAGTCACTAGAGCCGCAATGGCAAAAATACCACTAGATGTAGAGGCTATGCCATGAACTTTATTAATTCCACTTACAGTTGCTTTCTTAGCTTTATTTATTTCATTGTTTAATATTTGGGCGCCTTTCATTTCTTCGGAATTTATTAGCATGTCAACATCATTTTCAACATTTGGTTTTTCGGAGATATTAGCTGTTTCAGATAGGAGGCTAATAAATCTTAAAAATTTGTTCCAAATATTTTTCTTTTCTTTTTCATCTTCATCATCTTCTTCATCATCCAACTGTTTTCCATCCGGATCAAAATATTTCAACGGGTTATCCAAAGCATAAGCATAGGGACTAAAACCGGGGTATTTTTCCGCCAGCGGGTCAACACTTGTCCACCTGCCGATATCGCTATCGTAATACCTTGCCCCAAAATAATTAAAATCCGTTTCTTTATCACGTACTTTTTCTGTAAAATCGTAGCGGTCATCGACTGAGTTGTTGTATTCTGCAATAATAGTGCCGTACGGTTGGTAATTTTTAGAAGCAACAACGTTATCATTCCCATAGTCTGCTGTTTTATGTATCACTTGTCTTATACTGCCAAGGTGGTCTTTTCACGGTTACCGAGCGGCAGAGTAGAAAAAACCGTCGAGGCGTGGGCCTCGACGGCAGGGGAAAAATAATATTCAGATTTGGCACACTTTTCTATTAAAATAAATCAATAATTAACAAAAGTAGTCCTATAAAACCTAAAAAAATCATAATGTAAACAGCAAAAAATTGGAATCTAATTTCAAAAGGTTCTTCACTCTTATTTTTGGATGAAATACTTAGTAAAATCAAACCGAATATACCAACAAGAATTAAATACAAATAGTCTTCATTTATTCTCATTATTTATTTACTCCTAACTCCATTCCCTAAAAATAGTTTTTACGAACAAGGCATGCCTCGTCCCTACGTTTGTTTATTTATTATAATCTTCCTGAGCCTCACGGCTGCCGAGATCCACACCTTGCCAGATGTTGGCTTACTTAAAATATTTCCATTCCACTTCAAGCTATTTCTAACAAATATTAAAGAACTGTCATATTATATACAATACAATTCTAAGCGTAAAAACACGGCGAGGCGTGGGCCTCGACGGCAGGGGAAAAAATATTATTAGCCGATTTATCATATACCTAAAATAAGTCAATAATAAACAAGAATAATCCTATAATTCCCAATAGAATCATGATGTATACAACCATAATATGTATTTTAAGCCAAAAGGGTTCATTTTCGCTTTTACCGGAAATAATTAAACGAATAATTGTGCCTAATATTCCAATTACAATAAGTGTTAAATAATCAGTATTCATATTTCCCATTATGGAAGTAATCCAATTTCCCAACCAATACCAGAAATGTTATTTTTATAAATTTGTTGCAATATTTTTGCGTTTTCTGTAGTTAGAGTTATGCTTGGTTTAATAACTCTTGCCCCAGCACCAATTCCAATAGTTCCAATTTCATAAATAAAATTATTTTTATATATTGATTTACCCGTTAGTGCCCAATTTAATCCGCTAGCAACCGCAGCAACTAGACCGGTAGCAGAGCTTGTTGTTGTAAGAACAGGTGATATAGGAGTCCCGGCAGTTGAAAGAGCACCAATAGCAGAAACACCACTAGTTGTTGATGCAATATCGTGAACATTTTCAATTCCTTTTACAGTTGCTTTCTTTGCTTTTTTTATTTCATTGTTTAATATTTGGGCGCCTTTCATTTCTTCGGAATTTATTAGCATGTCAACATCATTTTCAACATTTGGTTTTTCGGAGATATTAGCTGTTTCAGATAGGAGGCTAATAAATCTTAAAAATTTGTTCCAAATATTTTTCTTTTCTTTTTCATCTTCATCATCTTCTTCATCATCCAGCTGTTTTCCATCCGGATCAAAATATTTCAACGGGTTATCCAACGCATAAGCATAGGGACTAAAGCCAGGGTATTTGTCCGCCAGCGGGTCAACACTTGTCCACCTGCCGATATCGCTATCGTAATACCTTGCACCTGGCAAAGCCATCCCTTTGGGAAAAATAATTAAAATCCGTTTCTTTATCACGTACTTTTTCCGTAAAATCGTAGCGGTCATCGACTACGTTGTTGTATTCTGCAATAATAGTGCCGTACGGTTGGTAATTTTTAGAAGCAACAACGTTATCATTCCCATAGTCTGCTGTTTTATGTATCACTTGTCTTATACTGCCAAGGTGGTCTTTGATGTAATAGTATCTGTTATTACCCGGTTTTTCTACATAACCGAGCAAACCGTTACCATAAAGGTTTATACTTTTCCCTGCTGCCGAGGTCCACACCTCGGCAGATTTAGGTTTAAAGCTTTACCCCTTAAAATGATCTTATCACAAATAATTTCCAGAACAAAACACGTCGAGGCGTGGGCCTCGACGGCAAGGGAATTTACGTTGTTATCAGAGTCCAAATTTCGGCATGAGTTATTTGTAGGTCAACATGCTATGTTGACCGGGGAAATTGAGATTTTGGTTATGGTGGATTAATATTTGTGTGGCCTGCAATTATTTTGCGGACAACTTGGCAAGTTGTCCTACAATTGGGTGGATTGTTGGGACGAGGCATGCCTCGTCCCTACGTTTGTTTATTTATTATAAATAATCTTCCGGAGTCTCATGGCTGGTGAGTTCCACACCTCGGCAGATGCAGAAAAACACGTCGAGGCGTGGGCCTCGACGACAGGGGAATTTACGTTGTTGTCGGAGTACAAAATTCGGCATGAGTTATTCGTAGGTCAACATGCTATGTTGACCAAAGAGAATGTGAGCTGGATTTTTGATTATTAATATTATTAAATTGTATTTTTTGGACAACCTGGCAGGTTGTCCTACAGTTGTGAGAGACGTAATGTTTGCGTCCCTGACGTTTTGGGGAGAAATTCCAGGATATTATTATTCGGATTCTGAAATTTTCTAAGTATTTTTGCACAATATTTCTAACAAACAATTCAAACAAAAATGAACGGTTCAAAATTCGAGAAATTAATGAACATAATGCGCCGCTTGCGCAAGGAATGCCCTTGGGATAGAAAACAAACCCACGATTCCATAAAAGCGGCAACAATAGAAGAAGCTTATGAAGTAATAGAAGCTATTGACCATAAAAACTACGAAGAGCTAAAAAACGAATTGGGCGACTTACTTCTTCACATCGTGTTCCATTCAGCCATTGCAGAAGAATCGGGGAAGTTTACAATCGACGATGTGATAGACGGAATAACGGATAAATTAATCCGCCGGCATCCTCACATTTTCGGAGATGTTGTTGCCGAAACCGGCAAAGAAATTGAACGGAATTGGGAAACAATAAAACTGGAAGAAGGCAGAGATTCCGTCCTCGAAGGGATACCGCGGGTTTTACCGGAACTGCAAAAAGCATACAGAATTCAAGAGAAAGTTTCAAAAGTCGGTTTCGATTGGAAAAATAAGGATGACGTTTGGGAAAAAGTTAAAGAAGAAATATCCGAACTTCAAAAGGCGGAGAAATCCGGTGATAAAGAACAAATCGAAAATGAAGTAGGCGACCTGTTTTTCGCATTGGTAAATTATGCAAGATTTCTCGGCGTTAACCCCGAAAACGCATTACGGAAAACAAATAAAAAATTCCTTAACCGTTTTCAATATATCGAAGAAAACATAAAAAAAACGGGAAGAAAAATTACCGATTCAAATTTGGAAGAAATGGATAAGTATTGGGAAGAAAGCAAAAGTAAATTTTCTTAATACTTTAATTTTATTAATTATAGCTTTCTTAAATCCCGCATCATTTCTTCAAACTGATCGAACCTCAATGCTTGATCGGGATCGCTTAAGGCTTTTTCCGGTTCGGGATGAAACTCAACCATTATACCGTGCGCACCCACTACCTTTGCGGCTTTAGCCAACGGAACCACTTTATCCCTTTGTCCGATTGCATGCGAAGGATCTACAATTATTGGAAGATGGGTTAACTCCTTCAAAATCGGGATGGCGCTTAAATCCAACGTATTGCGCGTTGCGGTTTCAAAAGTTCTGATTCCGCGTTCACATAAAATTACTTGTCTGTTCCCTTGCGAAAGAATATACTCGGCTGCGTTCAGAAGTTCATCCAGCGAAGACATCATTCCCCTTTTGAGCATTACCGGTCTGTGGCATCTGCCCACGGCTTTCAAAAGAGAGAAGTTTTGCATATTGCGGGCGCCGATTTGCAAAATATCCGCTTGCCTTGCCACGGCTTCCACCTGGTCGGGCGATAAAACCTCGGTAATAACCGGCAAACCGAAAGTTTTTCCGGCGGCTTCGAGTTCGTTTAATCCTTCGAAACCGAGACCCTGGAAACTATACGGGGAAGTTCGCGGTTTGAAACAACCGCCCCTTAAAATATGCGCTCCGTGTTCTTTCGCTTCGTTGGCACATGCAAAAATCTGATCGTGCGATTCAACCGAGCAAGGTCCGGCAATAACAATAAAATTATCGCCCCCGATTTCAATATCGCCGATTTTAATTATCGTATCTTCCGGTTTGTAATCCCGGCTCGCCAATTTATAACTTTTCTTAACTTTTTGTTTTTTAGGTAATTCTTTTTCAACAGGTTTTTCTTCCTTCTCGATTTCCGGTTCCCTGCTTGCATCTGCGAACGAATCGATTTTTGTCTTAACGATGTCTTTCGACGGATAAGTTCCCAATATTTTTAAGAACCTCGTGTATTTGCCCAATTCGTCCAACAGTTGCCTTATTTCCGGATCGGCTGTGTTACCTTCGAAATCCAAATAGAACATTTCTTCCCAAGGATTTCCCAATATCGGGCGGGATTCGAGTTTAGTCATATTGACATTATATTTATGAAAAACGGAAATAGCTTTTGCCAACGAACCCGGCGTATGAGAAGTTGCCATAACCAACGAAGTTTTTGCGGGAATTCTTAAATCTACTTCCTTCGGCTTTCTGGCACAGACCAAAAACCTCGTAAAGTTTTCCGATTGATTGGCAATGTTTCTTTTTAATATTTTAACGTTAAATAAATTTGCGGCTTCTTCGCTTGCTATTGCTCCGTATTGCGGATTATTTTCCTCAACAATTTTTTTTGCGGACATTGCGGTATCGGAATAAAAACTGATTTCGCAGTTCGGCAAAGAAGCTAAAAATTTACTGCACTGCGAAGCTCCTTGGTAATGCGTAAATATTTTAGTCAGTTTTGAAATTGTGGCGTCTTGCGTTCCAATCAAACAATGTTTTACTTGAAATTTTTCTTCTCCCACAATCGATAACGTTGTATGAAGCAATAAATCGTACACTTCGTTAATTCCGCCGGAAGTTGTGTTTTCAATCGGCAGAACCGCAAAGTCGGCTTCGCCTTTTTCCACAGCTTCAACAACTTCGTCAAAAGTATCTTTGTAAAGAAAAATCAGCTCTTCTTCATTATGAGCAAAAAATTGCGTGGACGCCAAATAGCTGTAAGAACCTTCAATTCCTTGAATGGCAATCCTTAAAATGCCGGCATCGTTTTCCGGTTTGTAGTTTTGCAAATATTTCTGTTGAAGACGGACCGAATCATCTATAATTTCGTAAAATATTTTTGTCAGGAAATGCGAATCCAAATTATATTCTTTACCGATCGAGATAATCTTATTCAGAAGTTCCATCTCGCGTTGCTGATCCCTGATCGGTTTGCCCGATTCTTTTTTTGCGATTACAACTTCCTTGCTAACCTTTCTGCGTTCGGCAAGAAGTTTTATCAGTTCGGTATCGATATCGTTGATTTTTTTTCTTAATTCTTCGATGTTTTTGTTCATTTTATATTTGTTCGGTCAGTTTTTTTATAAAGTAAAACGGAAACTACAAATTTTTGAATTGATTGTAAATATCGGAAAACGGATTGGGAAAATTTATTGTTGACCGGTAAAACGCGGAAAAACTATTCCGCTTTGGGAACCGTAAAGTAAAACGTAGAGCCTTTTCCCTCTTCGCTTTCGACCCAAATTTCGCCGTTATGTTTTTCCACGCTTTCCTTGCAGAGAATAAGTCCGAGCCCGCTCCCTTTTTCTTTCTCGGTTCCGTATTCACTGAAAGGTACATCAATTCTGAATAGCTTATTAATGTTTTCCTTGCTTATTCCTATTCCGGTATCGCTAACGCTAACCTCGTATTTGCCCGGTTGTTCGGAAATGTTTATGCTGATTTTTCCGCCGCGCGGTGTAAATTTGATTGCGTTGGTCAACAAATTTTCAATCACCGATTCAATCATTTGTTCGTCAACAAAAACATACGTATCGGGTTTCACGTTATTTTCTATCGTAAGTTCCTTTGCATCCGCATTTGGTTTCAGCAAATGAATTGCGGTAAGCACAAGTTCGTATAAGTCAACTTTTTCGGGATTAAACTCCGCTCTGCCGGAAGTTATTCTCGACCAATTAAGCAGATTTTCGAGCAATCTGAAAAGGTTTTTGCCCGCATTGTTTATGTCTTTTACAATTTTAACTACTTCTTCTTTACTCAATTCGTCGTAATCTTCGGCAACCAATTGCGAAAGACCTAAAATCGCATTAAACGGTGTGCGCAAATCGTGAGCGAGAATTGAGAAAAATTTATCTTTATCCCTGTTAAGCTCAAGCAACTTTTCTTCCGATTCGCGCAATTCTTTATTAAGCTTTTCAAGCTGAATGTTCTTTTGCTCAATCGAGTTTTTGCTAAGCTTTAATTGATGAATATAATTATCCAGTTCTTCGCGTGTTTTCTTTTGCTCGGTGATATCAAGAATCGAGATAATATATTTTCCGGAATCGATTTTTTTCGCGCGGAAATCTATTTGTTTGATATCCCCGTTTTTGCATTGTATGCTTAAAGTTTTAATTATATTTTTTCGATTAATTTCTTGATTCCAAACATCCGTTACAACGCGTCTGTAACTTTCATCGGGGAACATTTTTTCAAACCAATTTTGCAGATCGCCCAGTTCATCCAAACCGTAACCGGTGATGCGGATAAATTCGGAATTAACGAAATCAAACTTATCGCCGGAGAGAAGAGCCACACCGTAAGGAACATTTTCGAGAACCGAAACAAGTTCGTTTTCTTTATCGGTTTCTTCAACCGCAATATGCACAGGGAAACAATTAAGAATGTATTCGTTTTTCCCGTCGCTTCCGAATACACAGGACACATCGCACGTAAAGTTTATTGTGGCTTCGTTAAAATTAAACGCCAACGTAATTCTTTCGCGGGATGAAGTTCCGCATTCCAATTTGTTTACGGATTCAACCAGTTTTTCACTGTTTTCTTCATCGAGAAAATCAAGAATTTTCTTTCCGGCCAATTCTATACTGCCGGTCAATTTTTTATTTTTCCCCTCGTTGATATATTTAATGAAAAACAGATCGTCCAACACAATCGCAAAACCGGTTGTATTCGATAATATTTTCTCCGTTATCTCCGCCCTTTCCGAAAGGGTTTTATAACGTGTGAGTGAAAGTTTTGCCCGCTCCATTTGAAATTTTAACTTCTGAAGCGTAACGGGAATAAACACTACTTCGAATGGGGTTTCCAGCAAAAATTTTGAATCATATTCATTTTCGGCGGCTAAAAATAAAACCGGTATGCCGTAAGCTTCGAAAAGGATATTAGCCGTTGTGGATCGATCGATTTTACCTTTCAGAGATTCTGTAAGAAACACATAATCGGGTTTGGAATTAAACGCAATTTTCAATCCTTCCTCACCGGAGGAAGCAAACATTACGGTCACGTTTCCGGTTTGTTTTAATATTTCCGGAAAATCCGAGTTTTCAAGCTCACCGATTATCAATATTTTGTAGTTTTTTTCTTGCACAACCATCAAATAAATTTCTTATCTATAATTAAAAGAATTCAATTCGAAAGTAAAGGAGAAAAATAGTAATCAGTTTGATTTATATCACAAAAATGATAGACATTCACTAAATGAAAATGAAAATCTCTTCTACACCTGAACATTCTTTTAATCCAATTTCCACACAATTTTACATTTGGTAAAGTAAAATATTGACAATCTCATCAATTATAAATATCTTTGAAATAAGATACCTTTATCTTTTATTCAATTGTATCTTTCTTCCTCAAAAAAAACGATGAGGATATGAAAGGTGTTTTATCATATCTTATTTTTTTCTTTTTGACTTTAAACCTTACGGGTCAGGTTTCCCACATTTGTTTGGATTGTCACGGAGATAAAGAACTCCATATTCTGGAAGACGGAAAGTATCTTTCGCTTTACGTTAACGAAAATAAATATGCGTTATCGGTTCACGCAAAATTGGATTGTAACGAATGCCACAAAAATTACGACCCGTTTAACCTTCCGCACATAACAAAAGAAGAAAAGACTGAAATAACATGTATAGAATGCCATGAACAAGAGAGTTCGGAAATAGCTTCGCATTCACCGGAAAAAGTGAAATGTTACGATTGCCATTCCAAACATTATACACAGCAAGGTGAAACATTACTTTTTGAAGAACAAAAGTTTTGTATTTCATGCCATGATAATTCTTCGGCGAGAAATTATATTAAAAGCATTCACTACTTACCCGCCGGTGAAAATGAGAAACCGGTAAAATGCTTGGATTGTCACGATCAAAAAGCGCACAGAGTTACTCCTGCCCGATTCACCGAAGAAAAGCTTCACGCCGTTTGCGCTCAATGCCATGAAACCATCGTTGGACAATATGAACTTAGCCTTCACGGTAAAGCTCTTGCACAAGGTAAATTTTTAGCGCCCAACTGTATAACATGTCATAATAAGCATAAAATTATTAGTCATAGAAATCCCGCCGCCAATACTTTTAAGATGAACATCCCGAACCTTTGCGGGAAATGCCACAAGGAAGGCACTAAAGTTTCGGAATTAAAAGTAATATCCCAAAGAAACGTTTTAGCAAATTATTCCCAGTCAATTCACGGCGAAGGGTTATTCAAGCGCGGATTAATCGTAACGGCTGTTTGTAACGATTGCCATAAATCCCATAATATTTTACCACATCAAGACCCTAAATCTTCAATAAACAGAAACAATATTGCAAAAACATGCCAACAATGTCACGCTCAAATCGAAAAAGTGCATGTAAAAGTTATCGAAGGTCAATTGTGGGAAAAAGAGCCGCATAAAATTCCGGCTTGCGTCGATTGCCATCAACCGCATAAAGTAAGGAGGGTTGTTTACGAAGAAATTTTTACCGACGATTATTGTATGGCATGCCATCAAGATAAGACGTTACAATATGAGCGGAACGGTGAGCAAAAGTCGCTTTTCGTAGATTTGGTAGAATTTAAAAATTCCGTCCATAAAGAAAACACTTGTATAAAATGTCATTCGAATATTAACATAAGCAATTTACCCGTTTGCAAGGACAGCGGACCTGTCGATTGTTCGGCATGTCATGCGGAAGTTGTTGAAATTTATAAAACAAGTACGCACGGGAAATTAGTTGCAGATGCCGATCCAAATGCACCTTATTGCAATGATTGTCACGGAACGCACAATGCATTATCCAAAAAAAATGTTAATTCGAAGACTTTCCGTACCAATATCCCTACGCTTTGCGCCGATTGCCACCGGGAAGGAGAAGAAGCAGCCGAACGTTATGAAGGGAAAGAACATAACATAATTAAAAACTACACGATGAGCGTTCATGGTAAAGGACTTTTAAAAAGCGGTCTTGTAGTAACCGCAACTTGTGTTGACTGCCATACCACCCACGGAGAGCTCCCCGCTTCCGATCCGCGTTCAACTGTTTACAGCGATAATATCCCGAAAACTTGCGCGACATGTCATTTGGGAATATATGAAGAATTCAAACGAAGCATCCATAGTCCATTGGTTAGCAAAACAGAAGAAGAATTACCTACGTGTTACGATTGTCACCGGTCACACAATATTAAACGGGTTGATGAAACCGATTTCAGACAAAACATAATTGACAGATGCGGAAGATGTCACGAAGACGTGACCGAAACATATTTCGAATCTTTCCACGGTAAAGTTTCAAAACTCGGGGAAACGAAAGTGGCAAAATGTTATGATTGTCACGGTTCCCATAACATATTGCCTGCTGAAAATCCCGAATCGATGATAAGTGCAGCCAACGTTGTGGAAACCTGCGCAAAATGTCATGACGGCTCAAATGAAAGGTTTGCCGGTTATATTACTCACGCAAACCATTATGACAAAGAAAAATACCCTTACCTTTATTACACATTTTTATTCATGACGATTTTATTGGTTGGTACATTTGCGTTTTTCTGGTTACATACTTTACTATGGTTACCGCGGGCATTAATAGATAAAAAAATGATATTTAGGAAAAAGCAAAAGAACAAAGACGATGAATCAAACAATTAGCGCAAATAAATCAAATAATATTTACTTTGAAAGGTTCGATTCTTTTTCGCGCTTTCTTCACGTATTGGTTATTGTCAGTTTTCTTTTATTGGCGTTGACCGGAATGACAATCAAATTTTCCGGTAGTCCGATATTTCAAACCATTTCCAAAATATTAGGCGGATACGAAGTAACAAGCGTAATCCACAGATTTGCTGCAATAATAACCGGCGTTTATTTCGGTCTTCATATATGGTATCTGTTAAATAAATTAAAAACCGGAAAATTGAGTTTAAAAGAATTACTTTCCGGTGAAAATTCTTTGGTCCCGAACAAACGTGATTTTACAGACTTTTATAAGACAGTAAAATGGTTTTTGGGACTGGGTCCTCGTCCCGATTACGGCAGATGGACATACTGGGAAAAATTCGATTACTTCGCAGTATTTTGGGGAGTTGCCGTTATCGGTTCAAGCGGAATGTTGTTATGGTTTCCTGAATTTTTCACAAATCTGGGATTACCGGGATGGACAATAAACGTGGCCGCAATAATCCATAGCGATGAGGCATTGTTGGCTACCGGTTTTATTTTTACGGTTCATTTTTTTAATACACATTTTCGCCCCGAAAAATTTCCAATGGATACGGTTATTTTTACCGGAACCATATCACTTGAGGAATTGAAGGAAGAACGCCCGAGACAGTATGAATATCTATTAAAAAACAATGAGCTTGAAAATTATTTGACTAAAACGCCTTCTACAAAGGCAATCAAAGCTTGGAAGGTATTCGGATTTACAGCTTTATCCATCGGTATCATTCTTGTTCTGTTAATTATTTACACACTAATATTTTTGTAATTCAAATTTGGAAAGGCACAAAAATGAGAAATTTTATTCGCGTAAGGGTTTTTGAGAAAAATTATTTAAAGTACGATTTAAATTATTTCTTTTTAATGTTAATTCTTAGTCTGTTCACACCAAATTTAAACACCGCACAAATCGGCGAATGTATGGAATGTCACGGAGACGCAAATTTAACAATGCCCCGGAACGGCAAAATAATTTCACTCTATGTAAATCTATATGAATACAAAAATTCCGTTCACGGCAAATTGGACTGTAACGAATGCCATACAAATTTTGATCCACAGGATATTCCGCATAAACCCGGAAAAGATATTTATAAAGTAAACTGTGCTTCATGTCATGAAGAACAAGTTGTACAATCGGAAAACGATATACACCACAGATTAGTCGATGTTGTGAAAGACCTTCCAACTTGTGTAACTTGTCACGGAATACACAATACGAAATCAGTTCAGGATATTACAGATAAATCCCAAGAATATTGTTCGGATTGCCACGAAACCAACATGCTTTTGGTTTATCCGTATCATTTGAAAGAAAAGGATGCAGAGACCAACTGCAGCAATTGCCACGATAGTGATATATTGCATTCGGACTTAGATTATTCCGTTCATAAGGATTTGTTTTGCACGGATTGTCATATTTGTCCTGAAGATAACAAAGCATTTTTTAAACAAGCAATTTCAAATAATCCCGATTTAACGGCGACAAATTGTATACCTTGCCATACACAAGAATTTAAAGAGCACAAAACAAGTATCCACGGATTATTAATTCAAAAGGGCGATACGGATGCCGCCGCTTGTTGGGATTGTCACGGCGGTCATGATATACTTGCGATTAACGACCGTGAAAGTCCGGTGTACATAACAAACATCGCAAAAACATGCGGATCTTGTCACGCCGATACAACTTTCCAAGCCGAACATCCCCTGCCGATTGTCGATCCGGTTAGGACTTACGCACAATCGGTTCACGGTAAGCTATACGAAGAAGGTGCGGTAAACGTGCCGACATGTATAACATGCCACGGTATCCACGATATTAAAAATGTTGTTCAGCCCGGTTCTCGAATTTCTCCGTTTAATCTACCGAACGCTTGTGAAGATTGTCATCCCAAGGAAACAAAAGAATATAAGGAATCCATTCACTGGGCTTACGCATTAAAAGGATTCAGGTTTTCGCCGGTTTGCAACGATTGCCACAACGAGCACGGAATAGAAGCAATAACCGGTCCACAAAGCAGAAAAGAAGCAAAAAAAATACAAGAAGAAACCTGTATGAATTGTCATCAAAGTAAAATGCTGGCAAATAAAGTGGGTTTACACGCAGACGAACCTCATACGTATCAAGATAGTTACCACGGATTAGCGGTTATGCGAGGCGATGAAGATGCGGCTATGTGCGTCGACTGTCACGAAGTACACAGAATCTTACCTAAAAATAATCCGGAATCATCAGTTAATGTAAATAACGTGAAAATGACATGTCAAAAATGTCACGAAGATGCTACACAAACATTTGCGGAGAGTTATTCGCATCATGATATAACGGTGGAAAGCAAATTTGTTGAAGGACTTATTAAAAACATTTACTTCTGGTTGATTGTAGCCGTGATTGGTGGAATGGTTTTGCATAATCTGATTATATACATTTACGAAGTCAGACGTAAGAAAAAGCATATTAAATCTTCCCCCACTATTCCAAGATTTACGAAGAATGAAGTTGTTCAACACATATTGCTTTTAACTTCTTTTATTACTCTGGCTATAACCGGTTTTGCATTAAAATACCCAAACAGCTGGTGGAGCGAGGGACTTGCAGCATTAGGATTAACGGAAACATTAAGACAATATGTTCATAGAACTTCCGCCGTAATCATGGGAACAACCGGATTTTATCATATACTGTACTTAATTTTTACAAAACGAGGACGCACTGTTTTGGCAGCTCTTTTGCCTAAGTTCAAAGACTTAAGTCAAGCTGTACAAAATATTGCATATTATCTGCACTTTACAAAATCCAAACCTGAATTTGATGAATATGACTATACTGAAAAAGCGGAATATTGGGCATTGATATGGGGTACACTTATAATGGGAGCAACAGGATTTATACTTTGGTTCCCTACTTCCGTTGGCGAATGGGCACCGATTTGGCTAATCAAAGTAAGTGAAACAATTCATTTTTACGAAGCAATTCTTGCTTCACTTGCAATTTTGGTATGGCATTGGTTCTTTGTTATTTTCCATCCGAAAGAATATCCGATGAGTTTAACTTGGACTGACGGTCAAATGACTGTTCATGACTATAAACATCATCATCCTGAACATTTTAAGTTTGTATTGAAAGAATGGATTGAATACAAAACAAATGCAAAGGAATACAAAAATTTAGATATAGATACTCAGTTATTTATTGAAAATTTGAAAAAACGAGGTTACGATCCGGATAAAGTTTTCTTGGACGAATTAAAAACAGATATCAATTTAAGAAAATGGCTCGATGAAACTTTTGAAGGAGTTAATCTGGAAAAAATTATGAGTTAAAAAATTATTGCCAAAATGAATTTTAAAACGTATATTTAATTAGGATATTCATGACCTTTTTATTCATTTTTATTGTCCTTTCAAAAAAAAAGGAGTTAAAATGAAATTCAAGAATAATTTATTCCTCTTCCTTTTCGCCCTTATCTTCGTATCGCTTTTACTTAATGCACAAGAAAAACAACGTACTTACGTCGGTGCGCGAAAATGTAAAACCTGCCATAAAAAAGAAAAAATAGGTAATCAATTCAAATTATGGCAAGAAAGCAAACATGCAAAAGCCTATAAAACCCTGCTTACGGAAAAAGCAGATTCTATTTCAATGAGCCTCGACAGCATGAAAGCGGTAGACAATAAAAATTGCTTGAAATGCCACGCAACCGCTTACGATGTTGACAAATCTCTTCTCGGTAAAAAATTTAAAATAGAAGACGGCGTACAATGTGAATCGTGCCACGGTGCCGGCGGTGATTATAAAAAGAAAAAAATAATGAAAAAACACGACCTTGCCGTAGCAAACGGTCTTGTTGAATATAAAGACGAATCCGAAATCGAAAAACAGTGCAAAACTTGTCATAACGAAGATAGTCCAACTTATAAAGAATTTGATTTCAAGAAACGCTGGGAAGATATAAAACACCCTATTCCCGACAAAAAATAATTTTGGTTATATTGTTTTGGAAAGTATGCTAATTATATTTTGACAAAGAATAACTATAAAATATTTTTAATATATACTTTAAATGTTAGTTAATTTGTTAAAACTCGTTTAATTAAAACGAGGAGGGTTCATGCCAACAAAAACATACACATCACTAGTGTTAGTTCTCTCCCTACTTTTTCTCATAGGATTCTCTTCTTATACTTCCGAGGACTATACTGTCCGCAAATATTTAGGAACAAAAAAATGTAAGAAATGCCACAAGTTCGAAAAACAAGGGAAGCAATTTCAAATTTGGGCGGAAAGTATTCACGCTCTCGCTTACGAAACTTTGCAGTCGGAAGAAGCAGATAAAATTTGCAAGGAAATGGGTTACGGAGATAAAGCTACAGAATCCGAAGAATGTTTGCGTTGCCATGCCAGTGGTTGGGAAGTGGATGAAGAAATGTTAGGACCGAAATTTAAAATAGAAGACGGTGTGCAATGCGAAACTTGCCACGGTGCAGGCGGCGATTACACAAAATTAAAAATCATGAAAAATTACGAAGTTGCAAAGGAAAAAGGTTTGATTGATTTAAAAGATAATGTGGAAGAATTTTGCAGAAGCTGCCACAACCCGGATAGCCCGACTTTTGCCGGATTTAATTTCGAAGAAATGTGGGCAAAAATAGAGCATCCGTTACCCTTTAGACATAAAGATAAATCGGCGGGAGAAAAATGAAATCATTCGTTTACTTTTTGGGAATTTTGCTTATCGTATCGGTTAATTTAAAAGCGCAAAACGTGAGAGGTAAAATCACTTCGTCATTTTATTCTTTCGAACGGTACAGCAGTTTGGATAACTCCGACCGGTTTCTGCGCGCTTACCAAACTATGAATTTGAACGTCACCCAAAGTAAGTTTTCTTTCAGAACAAGAATTAATTTTGAAGGTGATTTAATTAACCCCCTTGAACGTGATCCAAAACTACGCTTTTACAAACTTTATTTTGAAGGTAAAAACATTTCCGATATTTTAAGTTTTAAAATCGGACGTCAACCAATCTACAACACCGTTGCCGGCGGATTGTTCGATGGAATACATCTGAAACTTAAATACAAAGGTTTTAAGCTAACGGGATATTTTGGCGGTAACGTTGCACCTTATCAAAAACTAAAATTTACGGACGATTTGAGCAACGATTATATCGCCGGCGGCAAATTAACCGTTACTGAAATAAAAAATCTGAAATTCGAATTAAGTTACGTAGATAAAAACTTTAAGCCCGTTGATTATTCGGCTATTAGACTTGACGAAAATCTTAATCCGATTAACGTCTTAATCAGGAAGAATTCAAATCAGTTCAGATTCATTTCCGGAGCCATTTCTTATAAACTGAAAAATGCTTTCAGAATCAATACCAAATACGATTACGATCTCAACTTTGAAACTACTTCCAAGTTTATGGTTTCCGCACGATACGAGCAAATCAAAAATCTGGGAATTTCGCTGTTTTATAATTTCAGGGAACCCCGGATAAGATACAATTCCATTTTCGCCGTTTTCAATTACGGAAACACGCAAGAACTGGAAGGCGGACTGGATTACAAAATAAACAATAAAATAACCGTTTTCGGTAAATTCGGAAACGTTACTTACAAAGACGAAAATTCGCAAAGATTAACCCTTGGTATTAATTCGAATTTCGGTAGTTTAAGTTTTAGGAAAACATTCGGATACGCCGGCGAACTCGATGCAATTTCGGTTTATTCGGCAAGAACATTCATGAACGGATTATTAACTCCTTCAGTCGGACTCGCATACACATCATACAAATTATCTCCGGATGCAGAAAAAAATAAAATTCTATCGTTCTTGGGGGGAATTAACATCAGACCTTGGAAGTTATGGTCGTTTGATCTACAAGCACAATACTTCAACAATAAAATTTATAAAAACGATTTACGTATGTTTTTCAAAATTAATTATTGGTTCAACACTAACTTAAATTTGTTGTAAAATGAAAGCAAAATATATTTATGCGGCTTACATTCTTCTCATTGTTGTATTCACTGCGTTTGCATTTCAAGACGAAGAGAAGAATAATAAAGTAATTAAATTTTCGCATGGTTATCATCTTACCGAAGCCGATGCCGAGTGCTCAGATTGCCACGGTGCGGTTTGGGAAAGCGAAAACATGTTCGACCGTTTAATTCCCACGGAAGAAACGTGCGGCGAGTGCCATGATGTTGAAGACAAGGAAGAATGCAGCGAATGCCATTACGAGGGCGTTGAGAAACTACTTGTTCCTTCCAAACCGACACTTTTTTTCAATCACAAATTACACATGGAACAGGATCTCGAGTGCGAAACATGCCACAAAGGATTGGAAGACGTCAATTACAGTTTCGAATCGCCCGAATTACTGCCCGATATGGAAAGTTGTTTTAACGAATGCCACAATGAAAATTCGGTCGCCGATAATAATTGCCAGACTTGTCACATTTCAACAATTGCTCTTATTCCCGATAATCATAAACAAGTCGACTTTTTCGATAACCATAAATTCCTTGCCGAAGATACCGGTGAGAATTGTGTAATGTGTCATTCAAATTCGTTTTGCGAATCTTGTCATGTTTCCACAAATGCAATTCTAGAAGCTAATACGGCGAAAGATTTTTACACTCCGTATTCCCCGCACAATTTTATCGATAACGTAAAACAGCAACAATTAGTAAGGGTTCATGATTTGAATTACGTTTACACTCACGGAATAGATGCCAAAGGGAAAGAAGCGGAGTGTTTAACATGTCATCAAGATGAAATGTTTTGCGTCGAGTGTCACAATTCCCAAAACGAAGATTTTGCGTTGAGCGGATTTGTTCCCCTTTCGCATTCAAAGCCCAATTTTACTACGATTGGTGTAGGCAGCGGAGGCGGAGAACATGCAATTTTGGCAAGAAGGGATATCGAAAGCTGCGCGTCTTGTCACGATACCGAAGGCGCAGATCCGTCTTGTATCCTTTGTCATTCGGATCCCGACGGAATTAAAGGTACAAATCCGAAAACACACGAAGCTAATTTTATGCACGATGTTGAAGGCGATTGGCATAATTCAGAGGGCGCGGTTTGTTATGAATGCCATACAGATTTCAATGCCCGACCAACGGGTCAAGCCGGAATAGGATTTTGCGGTTATTGTCATTCTAACATTGAAGAAAACGAAGATTAAATCGGTGTAACCAAAATGAAAATTTTGATAAAATATTTATCGCTTACTTTTTTAATTATCTTTGCCGTTCTTTCTTGCAGTAAACTCGAAGACGATATTGCACCGCCGATCAAACCTTCAGGCGTTCATCCGGAAGGATTCGGAAAACCGGGCGCTGTAAATTTTCATTCCGTTTGGTTCGAACAAAACAACTGGAACTTAAAATACTGCCAACAATGCCACGCAGCCGATTATGGCGGAGGAACAAGCGGAGAAAGTTGTTTAACGTGCCATACGGAAACCGCGGGACCGGAAGCATGTAATACTTGCCACGGGGATTTCTCTAATCCGGAACGTATTTCACCGCCACGGGATTTATCGGGTAATATTGAAACTTCGGCTCGCGGAGTGGGTTCACATTCCGCTCACGTTTACGAAAACGGATTAACGGAAAACATCGATTGTTTCGAATGCCATCCTAGTGAAACGGGCAGCAACGAAAAATATGTTTACGCACATGTCGGAAATCCTCCGGCGGATATTGAATTCGGGAAATTCTCTTCCCCGAACGGTAACTCGGAATACGATTATAATTTACTTACATGCTCCAATGTTTACTGTCACGGGAATTTTTCTTTCTCAAGAGACTCATCGCAATTTACATTTTATTATTCCGATTCGGTTATAACAGGTGAAAAATTTTCACCGGTTTGGAATAAAGTGGACGGGACACAAGCCGCATGCGGAACATGCCATCTTCTGCCTCCGCGCGGTCATAAAGATGCGGGCACCGACCCGGATGCCACTACGTGCAGTTCTTGTCATCCGAAAGTAGTTGACGCAAACGGGAACATTATTGATAGGTCAAGACATATAAATGGTATGAAAGACGTTTTCTAAAATCTGTAATTGGAATCATGGAATTCAATAAACATACTGCCGAAGAGATTTTGGATTCGTTGAATGAAGGAGTTTTTACCGTCGATAAAAATTTCCGGATAAACTATTTTAACAAATCCGCCGAGAGAATTACGGAATTAAAAAGAAACGAAGTTCTGGGAAAATTCTGCAAACACGTTTTCAATTCAAAAGCATGTTATAATGAATGTCCCATTGCAATTGTACTGCGTCAGAAAAAAAACATTCACGAATTCGAATCCGAAATTCATTGCCCCTCCGGAGTAAATAAGCCGATAAAATTAAGCGCTGCTGTTTTATACAACGGCAATGAAGAACCGAGCGGTGGAGTGATTTCATTCAGGGATATATCGGATTTGGATAAAATCAAAAGGAAATTGGTACAAAACTCACAATTCCACGGCATAATTGGTCATGCCAAACAAATGCAGGAAATCTATACATTGATTGAAGAGATTGCCGACTCGGATGCACCGGTTTTCATTCACGGAGAATCCGGAACCGGAAAAGAGATGATTGCCAATGCGATTCAAGCAACAAGCCACCGGCGCGATAAACCTTTCATAAAAATCAACTGCTCCGTTTTCCCGCCGAACCTTTTGGCAAGCGAACTTTTCGGACACGTTAAAGGCGCATTTACAGACGCAATAAAAGACCGTGTTGGAAGATTTGAACTTGCAAATACCGGCACCATTTTTCTCGATGAAGTTGCGGAAATGCCTTTACAAATGCAATTGCAGCTACTCAGGGTTTTGCAAGAAGGAACTTATGAGAGAGTCGGCGAATCAATCACAAGGAAAGTTGACGTCCGCGTTATTGCCGCAACAAACAAAAACATTGAGGAAGCGCTCGCAAAGGGTGAATTTCGCGAAGACTTATTCTATAGGCTCAACGTTATACCAATTTATGTTCCGCCTTTGAGGGAACGGATGTGCGACATTGCGCCCCTCGCCGATCATTTTCTTAAAAAGTTTTCATTGATGTACAAAAAAAACATTTCGGAAATTGACGACGCCGCAATGGATATTCTAATGAATTACGAATGGAAAGGAAACGTACGGGAATTGGAAAACGTATTGGAGTATGCATTTGTAAGAACGCCGGACGGTGAGAAAATTACATCGAGCAAACTGCCCGTTTCGATTAAGCAAAAAGTTTCCAACAAAATAAACAACAATTCGTTTTTGTTTAACGACCCCGAAAAAGAAAAACTTATCCGAATTCTCGAAAAACATCAATGGAATAAGAGCAAGGCTGCAAAAGAATTGGGAATAGGCAGAACAACTTTGTGGCGGAAATTGAAAAAACTTAATCTTGTTGAAAAATAACTGTTTCACGTGTTTCAACTGTTACCCAATTTGTTTCACCTTCATATCTTATTATAATTCAAGCAATTAACTAAACTTCCGGTCAAAAAGATTTTTGTGCGGAACAGTTTGTTTCACTTCAACCAATTTAAATCTTTGATTTTATTCTAAAATAACACTGGCAAAGAATTTGAACTTATTTTATTACTATGACGGAAATGTTAGGAAATCAATTTTTTATGGCACGTAAATACGAAGATGCATTGCGCATCTTCGAAAAGTGCAAAGAAAAAGGAGAGCTAAACAAAAACATCATGAGAAAGATGGTTGTCTGCTACACACAAACCGGTAAAATTCAAGAAGCCGCGAAAATGTTATTAACGTTAATTAATGAAGACCTGGATTTTGTGTTAAATACCGATCCGGTAAAAGACGATTGCCCGTGTAGCGAACTGGTTAAAGAATATGAATCCCGTTTGCAAATATCGGTTGAGAGTTTCGATTTTCTAACATCGCTGGGAATTCTCTGGTTATACTGCGATTTGAATAAGTCGGTTTGTTATTTCAAGAAAGCTTCTGAAATTTATCCGGACAATAGCATCGTTAATTCCATTTTATCTAAATTAATGAGCAGGCAAACACTTTCGGAAAAAGAATTAAATAACAATTAATAAATTCATTTGAGAGGTGTACATGAATAAAATCAAACTTGTTTTAACCTTGTTCGCAATGATTTGTCTCTCTCAGTACTTATACGGACAGGCATACTTTAACACCAGTCTGCACAATACCCGCGCAGGTAAGATTTCATGGTATAGTGCCGAAAACGGTGGTTTCGAAACGATAACTAACGTACCGATCGACAGCTTGGGATGTATTCATTGTCACGGACCCAACAACGCAGACGGTGTGCCTAACGGAGACGATTATGAACCCGGATGCGTAGATTGTCATCCGAGCAATTCCAATTTTAATCCGGATTCGATAAAAGTTGAACAGTGCTACAGCTGCCACGGCAGACAAAAAAAAGTAGCGATGGTATTACAATTACCCGACGTTCATCGGGATGCCGGTATGGTTTGCTGGGATTGTCACGAAGCCGAAGATATGCATGGGGACGGAAACGAATACGGTTCGCTTTTTGAAGAAGGTGCAATTAAAGCTAAATGTGAGAACTGCCATATCGATGAAAATTCTAATCCGCCAATGCCCGACCATACGCAGTACGATCCGCATAACGGTAAGCTTGATTGTACGGCTTGTCACGTTACTTCCGTAGCGGCTTGTTACAATTGCCATTTCGAAAGTATGACCGAAAGCCATTTAAAACGGGCATACAAAGTAATGAGCGATTTTGTATTATTGGTAAACAGAGACGGGAAAGTCCACAGTGCAACATTTCAATCTTTAACATATCAAGGTTCGGCTTTTAATGCGATTGGTCCCGGTTCATCGCATACAATCGGCAAAGGAAGAGATTGCGAAGCTTGCCACGGTAACGATAATGTGAAAGAATATTTTGATACCGGAGAAATCAAGTTTACCACGTGGAACGAAGCAGACAGCACATTGACTTGGAAACACGGTATTGTTCCGATTCCACCGGATTACGAAACTACTTTTAAAATGGATTTCATAACTTACAACGGTAATCCGGATGATCCGGTCGAACCTTCTAAAAATTGGTCGAAAATCGGAAAAGACCTTCCCGATGCGGTTCAAATGAAATTCGCAACGCCGTTAACCGAAACCCAGATGCTCGCGCTTTCCAAAGACGTTGGTACAATTGCCGACAATTTTGCAACAAGTTTGCACGGCACACGCGCTGGAAAGATTTACTGGTATGGCGCAGATAACGGTGGGTTCGAAACTTTAACCAATGTACCGATTTCCGAAATGGGTTGTGTTGAATGCCACGGACCGAATAATGCCGATGGCGTACCGAACGACGAAAACTATGAACCAAGTTGTGTCGATTGCCATCCTTCCGGCTCGGCATTTAACCCCGATTCTATTAAAGTAGACCAATGCTACAGCTGTCACGGAAGACAAAAGAAAGAAATAGCGTTAGGTTTCACCGATGTTCACCGGGATGCCGGAATGAAATGTTGGGATTGCCATACTTCAAAAGATATGCACGGAGACGGCTCGGCACCTCAATCAATGTTAGAACCAACTTCGATAGAAGCGGATTGCGCTAACGAAGGATGTCATCCCGAAGGATCGTTGCCTTCGGATCACGCAAGCAAAGATCCGCATAACGGAAAATTGCATTGTACTACATGCCATGCGCAAACGGTTATAAGTTGTTACAACTGTCATCTTGAAAGTAAAATAGAAGGTCATCTGAAAAGGGCTTATAAACCGATAAACAACTTTGTTATTTTGGCAAACAGAGAGAAAGACGGTAAAGTCTATCCGATGACTTTCCAATCGCTTACATATCAAGGAAATTCGTTTGTAGCTTTCGGACCTTTCACTTCACACACGATTACCAAAGAAGGCGCAAGGGTTTGTACGGATTGCCATGCTAATTTCGGTGGAACTGTGGAAGCAATTCAAGATTATAACGACGACGGAATTATGCAATTTGCAAAATGGAATGACGAAGACAGCACGCTAACTTGGTTAACCGGTGTTGTTCCCATGCCTGAAGATTATCAACGTTCTTTCAAAATGGATTTTATTACTTATAACGGCGATCCGCATGATCCGGTAGGACCTTCGAAAAACTGGTCGTTTGTTAAAGGAGAATGGGATGGTCATCAAATGTTCTTTGCAACACCGTTAACAACCGAGCAAATGGCGAACCTTGGTTTCGATACTACGCTTGTCGGTGTAAAACGGGAATCCGGAATTATTCCCAGCAAGTTTGCACTCGAGCAGAATTATCCGAATCCGTTTAACCCGACGACCATTATCGAATATTCGATTCCGCACAGAGCTCAAGTCGAATTATCGATTTACGATGTGCTCGGTAATAAAATTAAAACACTGGTTAACAAAAACCTTTCACCCGGTGTTTACAAATATGAATTCGACGGCAGTAATTTAGCCAGCGGAGTCTATTTCTACAGATTAGCTACAAAAGATTTCACACAAACGAGAAAATTCGTTTTGATGAAATAAAGGTTAAAAGTTAAATCTTCTTGATTGAGCCCGGTTCGAAAAATTCGGACCGGGTTTCTTTTTAATCGTTCGGCGTATCCGTTAAAGGCTGCGTTGTGAAAAAATCTTCATAAAATCGTTTTACGTATTTTTCCAAAAGTTCATCAATACGTTCCATATTCTCGGAAGCAATGATTAAACCGGCGTGATATTTCTTTTTTAACTTCCACACAATTTCCGGATCGTCGTAAGCGGACAAATCGGGCCACTCTTGTTTTGCCAAGGATGTTATAATTGCCGCGTGCTTATTTTCTACGGGTGGAAGTTCATAAGCGGCTCCCTGTGTTTTTTCAATCTTTGCCCATTCTTCCCAAAGATTAATGCCGGTTGCGGCTTTCACCAATTCCGAAAGATTTGCTCCGCCGACTCGGGCTGAAGTTTCAAGGAAATATAGTTCTCCGTCTTCTTTTGCTTTAATAAATTCAGTATGCGAAACCCCGTAAACCAAACCCAAAATTTTAATTACGTTTTTATTAAACTCTAAAATCTCCTTGGCTTCCGGAGAACCGGAAGGAACGGTTTTGCTTGTAAAAACCCGCCCTTGATGCGCAACTTCCATCGGGGGAAGTCCGTATTTGCTTACCGAACCGAAAATAATTTTACCGTTCGTAATAATTGTATCGGAATGATAAACATCTCCTTCGACAAATTTTTCCATAAGATAAAACGATTGCTCGTCACCAAGTTTTTCCAGCGCCTCCCAAACTTCTTTCTCCGAATTCACTTTGATTAATCCTATTGCCCCGGCTTTCATTCTCGGTTTAATTACATAAGGAAATTCTACTCTTTCAATAAAATTTTTTATTTCGTTATGATTTAATAAATGGACAAAAGGCGGGATGTTAATTCCTTCGTCCAAAGCTTTTTTTCGCATCGCAAGTTTATCGCGGAAGTAACGCGCAGTGGTATCGCCCATTCCCCCGATTCTTAAATGTTCGCGTAAAGTTGCGGCTTTTTCCACATCGAAATCGTCAAGGGCAACAATCCTGTCAATTTTTTCCGTTCTTGCCAAATAACTAACGCCGTAAATTACATCTTTCATATTCCATTCTTTATTGTTATCGGGGATGAAGAAAATTTCGTCTATACTTTCGCGGGGCCAGTTTTCATTTTCCAAACTTTGGGATGTCAGCAACAACACTCTGCAACCTTCCCGTTTGCATTGCTTAATGAAATCCGTACCTTTGAAATAACTGGCTATGCACAAAATTGTTAGTGGTGAATTCATGGGTCGACCTCGATGTTTAAGTTTGAGTTAATAAAATGTATTACGGTAGGAGAAAAAAACAACATGCCCGGAAGAGATAATTCCGGGCTTAATAATTAGATTCCAACTCTCGGATGTTCTTTAACCCAATTTTCCAAGAATTTAATTATTTCCACAGTGGAAGCACCGGGAGTAAACAATTCGCCGACACCCATTTCCTTTAACTTTTTGATATCTTCTTCGGGAATAATTCCTCCGCCGAAAAGCAGAACATCATCCATACCTTTTTCCTTCATCAATTCCAATACCCGCGGGAAGATCGTCATGTGGGCACCCGAGAGAATGCTAATGCCTATCGCATCCACATCTTCTTGCAAGGCGGCTTCAACAATCATTTCGGGGGTTTGGCGAAGTCCGGTATAAATAACTTCCATACCGGCGTCCCGCAATGCCGAGGCAATAACTTTCGCTCCCCGGTCGTGACCGTCCAAACCGGCTTTGGCAATAATTACCCTAATTTTTTTATCCATTCTTCACCCTTAAGTGTTTTAGAATAATCAAATATAAAGAATCTTAATAAATTGTGCACTAATAAACATCCGTAACGTTTTTATTGTTTCAAATAGTTTTTTCTTTTCGCGAAAGCGCCGAACAAACCGCCCGTATGTAAAAACATTACACTCGATATTTTTTTACCTTTCAAAAACAATTCGTTATAGGCATAAAATGCTTTTCCCGTGTAAGCGGGGTCCAAAATAATTCCGGTTTGCCCGGCAAATTCTCTTATCACATCAACTTTTTCCGGAGCAATGTGTTTATATCCTTCTTCGGAATAACCGCCGATTACTTCGAAGCGCGAATAATCTATGTTTCGCGTAATTTTATATTTCGCATTACATTCATCGGCAAGGTTAATAATTTTCTCGGTCATAAATTCCGGCGAATGGAGAACGTTGACCGCAAAAATCTTAAAATTCAAATTATATAAGTGTAAACCCAGAAGAATTCCCGCAGTAGTTCCGCCGCTTCCGGCAGCCACTAAAATTCCTTTAATTCTTTTTTCGCCTATTTGTTCCTTCAATTCTTTTACAAAATTTATGTATCCCCAAATTCCCAAAGCGGAAGATCCGCCTTCGGGAATCACATAAACTTTTTTGCCTTTCTTCTCAAGTTTTTTCTTTTCCGTTGCAATATGCGAATCCAAATTTTTGTACTCATCCAGATTTAGAAACATAAGTTCGGCGCCAACCATTTTATCCAAGAATAAATTTCCGTCGTAATTATTGCGTTCCCTTCCCCAAAGAAAAAGCTTGCTTTTTATACCGACGGAAGCCGCCGCAATTGCGGTTGCCCGTGCATGATTCGATTGCTCTCCACCAGAAGTGAAAACATAATCAGCGTCCAATTTTTTAGCTTCGTGTAGGAGGTATTCCAATTTTCTTATTTTGTTACCGCTCAGTTCTGTCCCCGTGTAATCATCCCTTTTAATAAAAAACGTACATCCGTTAAAATTAATTTTTTTAACCGGAGTCGGGATGTTAGCCAAATCGATTTTCTTCGGAGTTCTCATTTTACCCCCATATTTATTTACGTGCAATTATCTTTTTGTAATATTCCCTTGCAAATTCCAGTTCTTTTTGCGTATCTACGGAAATACTGTCGTACTCGGTAACAACAACTTTTATTTTCATTCCGTGTTCCAACATTCTTAACTGTTCCAACTTTTCGGCAATCTCCAAATCGGTTGGTTTTAAGGAAGTAAATCTCAACAATTCTTTTTTTCTGAAAACGTATAAACCGATGTGCTTGTAAACATCGGTCAATAACAATTTTTCCATATTGGTCTTAGCTTCCCGGACGTACGGAATAGGCAGCCGGGAAAAATAGAGCGCGTAATTGTTATAGTCGAATACAACTTTGGGTATGGAATTTGAACGGAGTTCGGCTATATCCGTAATTTTTTTTGCCAATGTGGAGATTTTTACATTTAAATCGAAGAGAAGCGGTTCAATTGCTTGATCTATCATCGTTGGCGGAATAAACGGTTCGTCGCCTTGTATATTCACAATGATTTCAGCGGAATGAAGACTTTTGGCAACGTAGGCAATTCTATCGGAACCGGAAGGAAGGTCTTTTGGAGTAAGAACAACTTTATCCGTAAAAGTTTTTACGACATTGTAAACACGGTTATCGTCAACAGCAATAATTATTTCGTCCAAAAGCTTCGCTTTGCTCGCGCTTTCGTAAGTATGTTGAATCATCGGTTTACCGCCAATATCCGCAAGCGGTTTACCCATCAATCTACTTGATGCAAATCTTGCCGGTATTATTCCGATTATCATTTCGATTTATTCAATTAAGCGAACTATTGTTTAATTACTTTCGGCACTTTAAAAAATTCATCTGTCTTATCCGGAGCATTTTTCAAAGCCTCTACGGTTGATACCGAACTTTTTCTTTCATCGGCTCTTAAAACATTTTCCTTTTCCAACGGGTGGGATAAAGGCTCGGTATTTTCGGTATCAAGCTCATTAAGTTTTTCCACGTATTCCAAAATTCTGCTGAGTTCCACCGAAAGCTCGTCAACTTCTTCTTCCGAGAATTTCAGTTTTGCAAGCGAAGCTATATACTTTACTTCTTCTTTTGATACTTTCATAATTTTTATCCGTATTATCCTAAAACAAAATTTAATAAATCTAAGTGTGATCTAAAATTAAAATTTTACCGATTTTATAAACCTTATTCTGTTCTTGATGGAAGGATGACTGTAAAAAAACCACTCTACAAACGGATGCGGATCTTTATCCGATAAATTCTGCTCGGTTAATTTTTCCAAAGCATTTATAAATACTTCTTTTTTCCCCGTGGAAATTACGGCATACTTATCGGCTTCGTATTCGAATTTTCTTGAAATTATATTCGTTACAGGTTCGAGCAAAAGCCCTATAACCATTGCCCATAATGACAAAAGCGGAATGGCATCTATTTGGGAAATATCCGTAAAGCCAAACCACGGTAAAGAAAGTTTATAGAAATACGCCATTAAATAAAAAGTGAGAAAACTTGAGAAAACGCCGATTACTAAATTTTTTACGATATGTTTATGTTTGTAATGCCCGAGTTCATGCGCTATAACCGTTTCTATTTCGTCTTCGTTAAATTTTTCTAGAAGCGTATCGCCGAGAATTATTTTTTTCGTTTTTCCAAGTCCCGTAAACATTGCATTTGCTTTTTTGGTATTCTTGCTCATATTAAATTGATATAAATTTTCTATTTTCATTCCGGCATTTTTTGCAAGCGTATCGATTTTGTTTTTCAAGTTTTCGTTTTCGAGAGGTTTTATTTTGTAAAACAACGGCAGAATTACAACAGGCAGAAACTTTGCCAGCACAACTGAAAATAAAAACAAAAGAATTGAAAACGGTAACCACCACAATTCACCGAAGGAACGGATTGAATAATAAAAAGCCAAAAGTAACGGAATGCCAATTATGCCTGCAACAAGAGTGCTTTTTAAATTTTCCCAAACCCATTGAAAAAAATTCTGGTTGGATAAGTTATATTTATGCTCGAGTATGAAATCGGAATAAAAATTCAGCGGGGAAAATACTACGGACATTGCAAATCCGGTTACCGCTACGAAAAGTAAAAAAAGCAGATATTCGTTTCCGGTAAATTTGCTTAAATAAGAAACAAGCTCCGTACTGTAACCGGTCTTAAGAAACAAGTAGATAAGAATAAAAGTCAGAATCGTTTTTGCAATGGAAATTGCAAGTTTGATATTGTTATATTTTTTGGCGTTCAAGAGTATCCTTAAATTTTTAAAAAGAAAATATAAAGAATTTCCGGTTGGGTTATAATTTAAGAGAAATGATAAAAAAAAGCCGGAGAAGAACTCCGGCACAATTCTAACTTACAGTCTCTTCCTCTACTTCGGCAGGTTCGTAATCGTCGGATGGTTGCCAAGTGCTCGGACTTGAATCCGCTAACTTAAATTGATCTATAAGATGACGCAAACCTTCCGTTAAACGGTGCAGGTTTTCGGCAGAATAACTGATTTGCCTTGTATTTTCGGCTGCTTGTTGCGTAACTTGTGTAATAGCTTCGATATTTGTACTAATTTGTTCACTGGCGGAAGATTGCTCTTCGCTTGCCGCAGCCAATTGTGTAATCAGATCGGCAACATTTTCGAAATGATAAATAATTTCGTTCAAAGAATTACCGGCTTTCTGTGCAAGATCTTTACCTTTGTTCACCTCTTCGGTTCCCATATCTATCGATTTGATAGCGCCGGAAGTATCGTCCTGGATTTTCTTAATCATCAATGCAATCTCTTGAGTTGCCTTTGTTGTTCGTTCTGCAAGTTTACGAACTTCATCGGCTACGACTGCAAAACCTCTTCCTTGTTCACCGGCACGGGCGGCTTCTATTGCGGCGTTAAGCGCAAGCAGATTCGTCTGATCGGCAATTTCATTAATAACTTCGATAATTTCACCGATTTGCAAACTGCTTTCGCCAAGTTTTTCGATAGTTCTTGCCGACTCGGATACGACTTCGGAAATTCTGTTAATTCCTTCGATTGTTTGAACCACGATTTCTCCGCCTTCTCTTGCTTTGTCTCCGGCTTCTTTGGCCGTTGTTGCAGCAAGATTTGCATTTTGCGTGCTATCCATAATTGTGCGTGTCATTTCTTCGATTGAAGTTACAACCTCGCTTGCCTGCTGACTTTGCTCGCTTGCGCCGGCAGCCATTTCTTCCGTACTCGATGATATTTGTGCGGAGGAACTGGCTAATTCCGCGGCCGACTCCGCAACTTTCCCAATTAATTTATTCAACGAATCGATTACTTTGTTTATGTTATCTTTAATTAACCGATAATCGCCTTTGTAATCGCCTTCCATTTTTTTGGTAAAATCTCCAGAAGCCATTGTATTTAAGACTTCCGCAGCTTCTTTCAGAGGTTTAACGAATTCATCCATCATCGAATTTATACCTTTGATGATTTCTTTCCATTCACCTTCGAATTGTTCTTCATTGCCACGCTTGGATAGGTCGCCAACTTCATTTGCTTTTATTAATTTATGGATTTCGCTCTTCAAGTCAAGTAACGTTTCCACTTCTTTATTAAAAGCATGTGTCAGAGTATCTTTTTCGGATGACGGATTAACTTTGATAAATTGACCGGAAGCAATTTGCTCGGCAGCTCTGATTTTATCAATCTGAGCGGCTTTTAGTTTACGAGTCATTTCGGCCAGTTCGCCAAACTCGTCGTTCGAATTAACATCGATATTAACGTCATAATTTCCGAGGGAAAATTCATGCAATACTTCTTTAATTTTCTTAATCGGTTTTGAGAGCGCCGGTGCAAGAAAGAAAAGTCCGAATAATAAAAATACCGAACCTAAAACCATACCGCTAATAATGAAGATTTTGGAAAATTTTACACCCTCTTTCAAATGTTGATCCATTAATTGAGTTCTGTGTTCAAGTTTATCGAGAATGTTCTGGAACTGGTCGACGATTTCATTTCTTATCTCTTCGCCCGAAGAAGTAGCTATATCTGCAGCCATATCGTAATTTTGTGATACGGAAGCACTGATAATAGCGTCGCAAACCAAATTTCTATATTTCTCCCTTAGTTCCCTAACTTTTACAAAATCCGCTTTGAGCAGATCATTATTTAATGATTTTTCCAACTTATTAATACGCTCATCGATGCTCTTTTTAATTTCCTCATATTTTTCCATGTCTTTGTTAAAAGATTCGGCAAATTGGGGAATAGAAAATTTCAACATCATAAATTGAATTTTTCTAAAATCAGAAAATATTTTTTCAATTTCGCTTTTGGGGCGGATAAACTCCTTGAACATTTTATCCTTTACTTGTTCCATATTATTAATTTGATAAAGGATATTACCTACGATCAATGATCCAACCGCACCGAGAACGAAAAAACCGAGTTGCATCTTACGAACGAATTTCAGTCTGAATTTATTTTTTTTCTTTTGCACAGGATTTTGGGGTTTACGTTTTCTCATATAGACCTCAACAGAAAAGAATTACCTTAATTTGAATTTAATTTGAAGTGACAATTTTACTTTTACCGGTTTACCTTCTTTCATACCTGGAGTAAATTTTGCCGCCGAAACCGCTCTAATAACTTCTTCGTCACAGCCGGCTCCGATTCCTTTTATTATTTGTACCTTATCAACTGTACCGCTTTCGTTAATATAAGCCAATGCATAAACCTTACCTTCCACACCGGCTTTTTTTGCTATTTCCGGATATTTGATACTTTTATATATTGCTTCGAGTCCACCGATTGGAGAGGGCATTTTTTCGGCAAAAGCCAAATATTTGTCGCCTTCGTTATCGGGATTACCGAAATCATTGATTTTGTTTGCAGAAATTGCAGAGGTGAAAATTACCAATAATAATACTGCCAATATTTTGATTTGAACGTACATTTGATGCCTCATACTAATTATTTGTTGAGTGTAGTATGATTATCGAAAAAAGTTTCAAATAGTTTATACTTAAATAATATCATAATTTTATTATTTTCCAGTCAGAGTATTTTAATATTTAATTATTTAGTTTATCGCTGTATTTCAAACTACACTCTTACTTTATACGGCTACCGTTTGCTCTTCCGGTTCTAACGGATTGCTTTCTTCATTTTTACGATCGCCTTCTATTTCTTTAATGTAAAATCTCTCCAATTTGGATTTAAGATTTAATGTTAACCGGCTCAAATCATCTACGGCTTCAACTATTTGTTGCACGCCCAAATTTGTTTGATTTGTTACGTTACTGATAATTTCTATATTCGAACTGATTTTTTCCGCAGTTTCGGCTTGCTCTTTGTTTGCATCGGCAACTTGCGAAACAAGTTCAACGGTTTTCTTTACACTATCTATAATATTATTCAGCGATTCACCGGCTACATTAGCTTTTTCTTTTCCTCTCTCAACTTCCGCTTCCCCTTCTTTTATAGAACTTACGGCTTCATTAGTATCTTTTTGTATTTGTTTGATCATATCTTCAATTTGAGTCGTTGCATTTGTGGTTCTTTCGGCAAGTTTTCGCACCTCATCGGCTACAACCGCAAAACCTCTGCCTTGTTCTCCCGCTCTCGCAGCCTCGATTGCCGCATTCAATGCCAAGAGATTGGTTTGTTCGGCTATCTCGTTAATCACCTGAATAATTTCACCTATTTGGTTACTACCTTCTCCCAATTCTTCAATACTTTTAGCCGACTTTTCTACAACCTTTGCAATTTTGTCCATTCCTTCGATTGTTTCCAGCACAACTTCACCTCCTGTCGATGCAATTTCACCGGCTTGACGGGAAGCACGCGAAGCTTCTTCGGCAAAATTGTTTGTTTCCAGAATCGAACTTGTCATTTGGTCGACCGCTGAAGCCACTTCTGCCGTTTGTCCGTTTTGTTGTTGGGTTCCGTTTGCTATTTCTTCGATATTCGAAGATATTTGAACACTTGCCGAGGCCGTAGCTTCGACCGCATCGTAAACTTCGAGTATCAAGAATTTAATATTCTCTACCGCTTGGTTGAACCCTTTGAACAATCTGCAAATATTATCGTTCGAACGTTCGGGTTTCAAACTAACTGTTAAATCGCCCTGGGCAAAACGTTGCATAGCTTTTAACATTTTTTCCGTGTTCCTGTCCAAGTATCTTCTGTTTTCCTCTATATCTTTAGTAGCTTGCGCTATTTTTTCTTCCACTTCGCTTTTCTCTTTTAATAGAGCGGAGCGGGTCTTCTTAATACTCGCAACCATTTTATTAAAATCACTGCCCAAAATACCGAGTTCGTCTCTGCTTTTAATTTCTACTTCAACATCGAGGTTACCTTTAATTACCTCGTGCGCAGCGGAGCTAATACTTTTTACCGGTTTTACTATCTTCTTATCTATAAATAATAAAACAAAACCCATTACAATTACAGATAAAACGAGAAATACTACTTGAAAACTCTTTAAACCTTGCACATTCCCAACCGTTGCTTCCTCGTATAATTTTACGGCTTTATTCATTTCTTTAAGTAACGGAATATTATTATCCATTATAAATTTGATGGCATTTTGTTTCTCGGCATACGTTGGCGAGGAAGCTATTACCATAACTTTTTTGTAAAACGGTCCCCATAAATCTTTTACTTTAAATAATTGCTCAACGATATGTTTTTCCTCCGTTTTCGGTAGACCCAGATCGGGATCCCCGAAAAGCAAACCGTTCAAAGTTTTGTCGAACAGTTTTGCCGTTGAAATTAATTCCGACGGTTTTACCTTACCGGAAGAAACGCCTAGCGCTTCTTTAGCCAACTTTTGCGAAAGCATACGTTGCTTTCCGGCCAAGTTTATTACAACACCGTCTTTTTCTTGCGAAGCCAATACCATAAATGTGTAAACTACCATTGCCGTAATAAACAGCAAAAATACGGTGGAAAGCATGTAAAACTTTTGTGCGATTTTTAAATTCATTTTACATTTCCATAAATTTTAGAATGATAAACCGTTGATAATGATAAAATAATTTTCATCTATAGTTCATTTTCGGAGATTACTTCATTTATTTTAGTATAAATTTTAACTAAGTACAGGAAAGAGACTAGTATGTAGTGAGGTTTATTTGACGATTTTTAAAATATCTTTAAACTCTTGCGTTCCGCAAACGTTAAGAAGTTCGAACAAAATCGATTCTGTTGTGGTAATTTCGGCACCGTTTTTTCCCATTCTGCGCAAAGCGATTTCGTAATCCAATTCTTTACGGGAAGATACGGCATCTGCAGGCAAATTTACTTGGAAACCGTTAGCCAATAAATCCAATACGGTCTGTTGAATACAAACGTGTGTTTCGATTCCGCAAACAACAATTTGCGAATAATTTTTCTTTTTAAATTCATAAAATAAATCTTCTGCGCCGTAACAGCTAAAGCTCATTTTTTGAATTGCTTCGATCAATTCCAATTCTTTTTTTATAGAAGTTTCCGTTTCACCGAGACCTTGAGGATATTGTTCGGTATAATAAACGGGAATACCCAAAATCTTAAATCCGTTAATCAATTTAATAGTGTTGTCAATTACCCTTTCTTTATGCTGCATAACGTTGAGTATTTTTTCCTGGATATCGACAATTAATAAAACCGTTTTATTTCTATTAAGAATTTTAGGATTGCGTTGCATCTGTTCTCTCTATATTTTTTAAGATATTAATTACATCATGTAAATTCATTGCTTCAAAATCCGGTTTGATTTTGTTACCGTTTGGCAACGGATATTTTGTTTTACCGGTGTAAATCAAAACCGAAATTCCGTTAATTTCTTGTGCTCCTTTTATATCGGTTTCCAAATCGTCGCCGAGCATAACAAATTTATCGCCCAAAGAAAATCCTAATTTATTCAATGCCGCTTCGAAATAAAAAGGAGAAGGTTTACCGATTAACAATGCTTCTTTTCCCGAAGCATATTCAATTCCGGCAATAAACGCACCGGCATCGAGCAACATTCCTTTTCCGGGATCTTTCCAAAATTTATTTTTGTGCATTGCTATCAAATCGGCTCCGGCAAAAACGAAGTTAAAAATTTCGTTCATTATTTCATAATTCCATTTACCGCCAATATCTCCGATTACAACGGCTTCCGGCGAATCGAAAGAGATAATTCCTTCGAATGCATGAATCACATTCTCCGAACAGTACACTGCAGCAGATTTATATTTGTTTTTAACATAAGCGGCCGTTGCATCCACGGCGGTTATAACCGGAAAATTTATCTCAATGTTATTTCTTTTAAAAAAGTTAACTATATCAGCGGAAGTCGACAAAGTGGAATTACTTAATATGCAGACTTTCCGGTTTTCGTTTTGCAAGAATTCAATAAACTCGTTCAATCCCGGTGCGGGAGATTTTCCAATCCGTAATACTCCGTCCAAATCGATTAAAAGAGGGAACATATTCGCTCCGGTTAATTTAATACAAAGATAAAGAAAAATGTTTTCTACTTCCAAAAACTAAAATAAAATGAAAATTATCCGATAAAAGAATTACTTGACAATGGGTGTATTCATCCTTATTTTTATGTAGATTAAATCTAAATAATGAGCGAATTCATACTATGAAGACAGCAGCCGAGTTAAAGGCGGGAGAAAAAGGGATTATCGAAAAAATAGATTTCGACAATCCGTGTTCCAAAAGAATTGTAGAGTTCGGGTTTACGCCCGGAAAAGAAATTGAGATGGTAAACGAATCCGTTTTTCGTGATCCTGTTACATTTTCGATAAGGGGAACATTAATTGCTATAAGGAAAAACGAGGCTAAGTCTATTATTCTGTCATGAACAATTCCAATACCGGGTCGCTACCTTTTGTTATTTTAGTCGGTCCACCGAACTCGGGTAAAACCACACTTTTCAATTCACTTAGCGGAAAAAATTTTAAGACAGTTAACTATCCTGGTTCAACCGTAGAGTATCACACCGCAGAAATTTCCGAAAAATATAATTGTAAAGCTTTGCTGTTAGATTCGCCGGGTATCATAAGTTTGGCGCCAAATTCACCCGATGAAAAAGTTGCGGTCGATTCGCTTTACAATCATCCCAAATATGGTAAACCAGATTTGGTTGTATTGACTTTGGATTCAAGTCAAATTTCCCGTCATCTTTTGCTGGCAAAAGAATTAATCGATTCGGGATTTAGAATAATTATCGCTTTAACAATGAATGACATTCTGGAGAAAAAAAATTTACGTATAGATATTGATAAACTATCAAACTTACTTGGAGCCAAAATAATTCCCGTTAACGGTCAAACCGGCGATGGTTTGTTTCAATTAACTCAAGCAATCAAAAACGAATTAAAAAATAACGGCTCCCCCAAACAATATCATAATCCTAATCTCGATAAAGGAAATTATAACGAATACCTTTTAAAAACATATAACGAAATTGAAAAAATTAAAGACCAGGTTCTGGTGCCTGTGGTTCCCAAAGAAAAACTGGAACAAGCGAATGCGGAACTCAAGATATTGAACGACCAACTAAAAGAAAAATTGGAAGAACCGGATAATCTTACGCTTAAAATCGACAAGATTTTACTTCACAAATTTTGGGGACTGGTTATTTTCAATTTAATAATGGCGGGAACTTTCATTTCCATTTTCTATATTGCTCTTCCTTTAATGGAATTGGTCAACGATTTCTTTACGTTTCTCTCCGGTTCCGCATTAGATTTTTTGGGAAATACATGGTACGGTAATTTGGTTGCCAACGGAATAATATCCGGAACCGGCGCAGTAATAGTTTTTGTTCCGCAAATTTTTATTTTGTTTCTAATTCTCGGATTCTTAGAAGACACCGGATATCTTGCCCGCGGTGCAATGTTGGTTGATAAACCGCTTTCAAAACTCGGCTTGAACGGTAGATCGTTTGTCCCGATGCTTTCGGGATTTGCATGCGCAATACCGGCAATAATGGCTGCGCGTACAATACGGAGCAGAAAAGAACGGCTGCTTACCATTTTCATTATCCCTTTGATGAGCTGCTCTGCGCGGTTACCCGTTTACACCTTAATTATTGCCTATCTCACTCCGCCCGAACATTTATGGATAGGCGGATTTGCTCTTGCAGGAATTTATTTGTTCAGCGTGGTCAGTGCGGTTATAATCGCCGGAATTGTTAATAAATTCAGTAAAACTTTGATAAGGGAAAAATCCCATTCTTCCTTCATGCTGGAACTTCCCACATACAGAAAGCCGAAACTTAAAGTAATATTGAACAACGCGTACGTAAATTCCAAAATGTATTTGATTAAAGCGGGAACCGTTATTCTGGTGCTTTCAATTTTTTTATGGTTTATTACATTTTTCCCGAACACAAATCCTAAAATTAACACCCAAGGTTTAGACAAGGAAGAAATAGAAACTTTAATTAACTCGGAACGATTGGAAAACTCTTATGCAGCAAAATTGGGTCATTTGATTCAGCCGATAATGACCCCGATAGGAATGGACTGGCGCGTTGGGGTTTCGCTAATTTCCGCATTTGCCGCAAGGGAAGTTTTCGTCAGCTCGTTAGCTCTTATTTTCAAAGTTACCGGCGACGGTTCGACGCAAAACTCTTTATTAACCGCAATGCGCAACGCAAAGGTTTCCGGAACAAATCAAAAATTGTTTACGGTGGCAACAAGCATAGGAATCATTATCTTCTTTGTCTTCGCACTGCAATGTATTTCAACTTTGGCAATTTCCAGGCAGGAAACCGGCGGGTGGAGAATCCCGATGCTTCAATTATTCATTTATACTTCAATTGCTTATATTTTAACGTTTATTACCGTAAACGGATTGAGAGCTTTCGGAATACAATAATTTTTTTTGCATGAATAAACTATACGCCAATTTTGTTTTTTAATTTGTTTAATCTTTTTCGTGCTTCTACAAATTCCGGTAAATCTTTATCCGCCTCACGCCAAATGTCAAGAAACTTCTTATAGTTTTCAACGGCTTTAGTTAATTTTCCTAATCCTTCGTAGGTTTTCCCCAAAAAGAAAAATATTTTCGGATGATACAGCGGATAAAAAAGGAAAAATTCATCGTGCATATCCGGTAATTTATTTAGTGTTTTCAAAGCTTCATTATAATAACCTAATTCATATTGCAACTTTGCCATCTCATAATAAAGCAAATAATTAAACGACTCTTCCTTGTATCTTAGAACACTATCAAGGAGCGCCAAAGCGGCAGGATAATTTTTCCTCTGAATCTCATATACACATTTTAACGTTAATTGCCACGGTTTCATTTTTGTATGTTGCATTGCTAAATTCAAATCACCGTGAAAAACGTAAAATAAAGTTATTCCGCCTCTGTAAATAGCATTGCTGCTTTCAGTGCCATATAAAAGTGCCTTTTTTATTTGTTCCCAAGCTTGGTCAAAATTTCCCCAGCCGTTCCGTAACGTAATGGCTTTGATGAGATACCAATAACCCATTCCCTCTTTATTATTATTAATTAAACATTTATTAATTAGAGAATCGCAAATTTCCAATGCCTTCAGGTATTTACCGGAATACCACAGAACCCCAACAAATTTTCTATAAACCATTTCGCTTTTTTGGGGAGTTACATTTAAATTCAAAAACGGTGTAATGATTTTTTCCGCCTCTAAAAATTTTCCCGTATAGATGTATAGCTCGGCTAAAGTAGAAGCCGCCGAATAATCATTGGGAAAAAGCTCCAGTCTGCGTTTCAGTTCTTCAATCGCGAAATTTTTTTTACCCGATTTGAAATAAGCTACCGCAAGCAAGTTTGTTGATTCGCTTGATGGCGAGACTTTAAAATATTTTTTTGCCGTCTCCAACATTTTATCGTATTTCCTTTGATCGCGGTATGTCCAAGTTAAATGCTCTAAAGCACGCGGGAAAGTCGGATCTATTTCCAAAACCTTTTTAAGATATTTTTCCGCATTAACCAAATCGCCCGAATGATAAGACCAATCGCCGATATTGTAAAGTAATTCTTTATCATCCGGATATTTTTTTTCTCCTTCTTTTAATATTTCAATCGCGGAATTAAAATCGTATTCGTTTTCTTTCACTAAAGCTTTAAGAATATATTGTTCTTTTTCAGGTATATTGTCCAACAAACTATATGCTTTTGCGATATACTTTCGTCCTAATTTTTTATTCAATTCCCAATCGATTGCATAAGCCATTCTGTAGTAAGCAAGACCGAAAGTCGAATCGATTTCAATTGCTTTGGCAAATTCTTTCCGTGCGCCTTCGAAATCAAGGTGATCTATTAATTCTTCACCTTTATAAAAATGTTGATAAGCTTTCAAATTTGCAGTTGTAATTTCCGCAACTTTTTTGCTCGTCGCATGTATGTCCGATATTTTCTCATTCAATTTTTCACGGGTGTTTTCAGAAAGCCGGTCGATCATATCGGGAATGCTCTCTTTTCCTTTGCCTTTAACACTCACCGTAAACAAATATTCGTTTTTCCCGACGTCCAAAACTTTCATATCAATAGCATAAACGCTTCCGAATTTACGCAGCGATGCAATTGCCAAAGTATTAATATCTGCTTGTTTGCAAATTGTTCTACCGAGATGTTCATCAATTTTGTTCAAGTTCTCCTTTCCCAATCGCTTCAGAATATCAAACATTCTCGAGCGGGTAATAACTTTCAGCCGTTCCGACTGTTCCAAAGCTGTAATAAGCATTCCCGAAAGTCCGTTTAGCTCAGGTTCGCCCGTTTCGTTTTTAAAATCGACAACGGCGATTGGTATCCGCTGGCCGCTTTGCGCTTTGGGAGTAAAGAAAAAATAAACCGCCAGAAAAACAAGTAGCAAACCGAAACCCAAAATGGAAACATATTTTGAAATACGGTTCGGCTTTACCGATTTGATATCCGGATGTTCCACATCGATTTTATTTTTAATTTCGCTCAAGCCTTCAATCAATTCCGTTACATCCGGAAATCTTTCTTCTTTATTTTTTGCCAAACATTTTTTCAAAATCTCAATTAGTTCGTTACGGAAATTTTTTACGTTTATTAAAGAATAATCCGGTTCGTCATTTAATATGGAATAAATAACCGCTTGTTCATACTCCCCTTTGAAAGGCAACTCTCCGGTTAACATTTCATATAAAACAACGCCGAGCGACCAGATGTCTGTTCGCTGATCGATTTCCTCGCCGCGACTTTGTTCGGGCGACATGTAAGTTGCCGTTCCCAACGTAAATCCTTTTTGCGTCAATCCGCCTTCGTTCAAACCTTTGGCCAGACCGAAATCCAAAATTTTTACTGTTCCGTCATTGGTAAGAAAAATATTGGCAGGCTTTATATCCCGGTGAATAATTCCCTTTTCATGGGCTTTTTGCAAGCCTTCGGCAATTTGAATCGCAATTTCCAAAATCTCTTTAAGTGTAAGGTTTCCTCTATCAATTTTCTTTTTTAACGTTTCGCCTTCGTAATAAGACATTACAATGAAAAGTTGGGGTTCACCGCCTCCGGTTTTCGTTTCGTCAATTTCGTGAACGGTGCAAATGTTTTTATGATCCAATGCCGAAGCGGATTTCGCCTCGTAAATGAAGCGCTGTTTCATTTCTTCATTGTAACCAAAAACAGAAGGTAAAAATTTTATTGCAACGTAACGGTCGAGTTTCAAATCGAGCGCTTTATAAACCACGCCCATTCCCCCGCCACCAAGTTTTTCCAAAATTTTATAATGCGATATTATTTCACCGGTCATCATAAGCCTATCCAATTCAAATTATTATTCGGTTGATTACCGGTAACGAACATACCATATTGACGTTTACCGGCAATCAGTTGTTATGCTTCTGCAGTTTGGCGGAAACTCCCGACCGCTTCGTCCACGGAATCATAAATTTCGAATATTTGATTCAACTTGGTAATCGAAAGCAAACCTCTCATTCTCTCGTTTATTTCCGCGAGTTTCAATTTCCCGCCTTCGTTAGCCACCGTAGTATAATTTCTAATCAGCATTCCCATTCCGGTGCTGTTCACGTAAGAAACTCCGGATAAATCCACAACAATATTCTTTTTGCCTTCTTTGAGATATTTGCGGATTGTTTCGTTAAAGTCGTTTGTTTCGGATCCGCCCAACAATTTTCCTTTGATGGAAAAAATAACCGCGCCGTATTTTTCCGATACTTTGAATTTCATTTTACCCTCCTGATAATTAATAATGTTTTATCATCGCTTTGTAGTTCTTGTCCGGAAAAAGTTTCTGTTTCTTTAATAATTTTTTCAAGTAGTCCGGCGGCAGTTAAGTTACGGTAATCGATAATTGTTTGGAGTAACCTGTTCTCGCCGAACTCGGCGCCTTGTGAATTCATCGTTTCGGTAATACCGTCGGAATAAACAACCAGAATATCTCCTGTTTCAATTTGTATGGTATCTTCTTCATACATAATCCCGTTCATAATTCCCAAAACAATACCGCCTTTACTCAGTCTTACCGTTTCGCCGTTTACGGAAACTTTAACCGGTTCGTTGTGCCCGGCATTGCAGTAAGTGATTTTATGATTTTTATAGTCCAAAATTCCGGCAAAAAACGTGGCATATTTATCAATTTCGGTACTGTTTTTCAGCAACGTATTGCACGAAGTCGTAATGTCTTTAACGGTGGAATGAATTTTCACTTGACTGCGAAAAGTTGCTTGAAGGTTAGCCATTAATAATGCCGCGGGAATACCCTTCCCCGTAATATCGCCCAAACAAAAAACAATACGATTTTCTTTCTGAATAAAATCGTAATAATCTCCGCCGACTTCCCTTGCCGGGATGTTAATTGCCGCAATATCGTAACCAGGTATCTCGGGGATTTCTTTCGGTAAGATGTTCACTTGAATTTCTGCCGCTGTTTTTAATTCTTGTTCCAATTGCAGAAGTTTTTTCTCTTCTTCAAGCAAACGGGCATTGACTATCGTTTGGGAAGATTGGGCGGCAATTATCGAGAGAAGTCTTTTATCTTCCTCGGTAAAATTATTTTCATTCTTTTTATTAAACGCAGAAATGATTCCGATTACTTCCCCTTTGTGCAGAAGCGGAACACTTAGAACCGATTTGATCATCGAAGAATCCGAGAGCGACCATTTAAATTTTTCGTCTGTTCTAATATCGTTAACAAGTAAAGGTTTTTTGTTTTTGAGTATCCAGCCCGTGATTTGAGAATTTAATCTAAATGGAATAAATCGGTTTGTTTGTTTATCCGCTTTTCTAATCATTGTTTGTAAAGGTTTGTCCGGAGTTTTTTCATCCAAAAGCATGACAGCCGCTTGTTCGGTATCCAAATGCTTAATGCACTTCCACACAATTAAATCTATAATTTCATTTAACTCGAGAGTCGAGCTTATGGCGGTGGCAATTTCGTTTAATACGGAAAGTTCCTCGAGCGATTTTCTCAAACGCTTGATTTCATTGCGAAGAAATCCGGTTTGGTTTTCCCTGTCCATTTCTTCGGATTTATTTTATAAGAATAAAATATCCTGCACAACTCAAACAGAAAAGGGAATTTATATTACTACAGTAGTCTCTTTAGGCAAATGAAGGAATACGGGAAAATGACGGAAAAGTGGAATGAACTTCATAATTATTCCCCCAATTAAGCTCACTTTAAAATAATAAAATTATACGATTTTTGCTATTCACCGGCTTAAGATTCTATTCCCCTCCGGCTTAAAATTCCTTTTTCGTAATAATGTTTTACTTCTTTCATTTCGGTAACAAGGTCCGCCTTTTCAATAATTTCATCGGGACAGTATCTACCGGTTATAACAATCTCAACGTTTGTTGGTTTCATTTCGAGAATTTTTAATAAATCTCCGGTGCTAATAAGTTTGAAGTAAACCGATACGCAAGCTTCGTCCAGAATTATAATATCATATTCTCCCGATAACATTTTTTCCGTTGCGGATTTTAAACCCCGTTTTGCCTTATCAATATCCTCTTTGCCCGGGAGTTCTTTTTTATAAACGAATTCGTCGCCGCCGAATTGCTCAACCGTAATCCACTCCGATAATTTTAGCAAACTATTTAATTCGTTGTATGGAAATTCTTTCATGAATTGAGCAATGTATGTTTTAAGTCCGAACCCCGCAGCCCGGATTGCAAGTCCGATTGCGGCCGTTGTTTTTCCTTTACCGTTTCCGGTATAAACTTGAACGAATCCTTTATTTAATTTTGGCATATCGCACCCTACTTAATTGTAAGACAACCTGCCAGGTTGTCCGTAAAAAATATTACTAATATCTAAAGTCTTACGGAAAAGATTTTACTAATTTAACAATATTTAATATTGTTTGGGTTCATTTGGTCGACATAGCATGTTCCCCTGCCGTCGAGGCCCATGCCTCGACGAGTTTTTGCGCTATGCATAATATAAAATATGACAGTTTTTAATATTTGTTGGAAATAACTTGAAGTGGAGCGGAAATACTCTAAATATATCAACATCTGCCGAGGTGTGGACCTCGGCAGCCATGAGACTCCGGAAGATTATTTATAATAAATAAACAAACGTAGTCCCTTCAACCCTTTTGTCGGGGCGTTGACCCGCCCGTAGTAATATTTCCCAATTCATTTGCAATCAAGGCCCACGCCTCGACGAGTTTTGTTCTTTGAATTATTTGTAATAAGAACATTTTTTAATATTCTTAAGGGGAAAAACTTTAAACCTAAATCTGCCGAGGTATGGACCTCGGCAGCCATGAGATTACGGAAGATTATAATAAATAAACAAACGTAGTCCCTTCAACCCTTTTATCTGGGCGTTGACCCGCCGGTAGTAAAATTTCCCAATTCATTTGCCGTCGAGGCCATGCCTCGACGTGTTTTACATAAATTATTTATTGCAGTTGAGACTGATGCCTTTTATATAGTATAATTGTAAACACTTCTAAAATTACTATCGACACAAAAACATTTTAATTATTTTTTAATAAAATTTTATATAATTGAATATTATTTTCTCTTCAAACGAGCGATAAATGTAATACACATATAACCTAAAAACATAAAATGGGTTTACGGAATAGAAATAACTTAACGGCGGAGCAATTCTATTTTGTAACAACAACAGTAAGGAAACATGCCAATGTTTTTGTAAATTCGGACTATTGTGATATTTTAATAAATAACATAAAATATTACCAAAAGAAATATGAGTTTATAATACTCGGTTATGTAATAATGCCAAGCCATTTCCATTGGATAGTCAAAACAGAACCAAAGACCGGAACAATTTCGGATATAATGAGAGATATAAAAAAATATACGGCTTGGGATGTGCTTGAAAAATTGGAGAAAGAAAAACCGGAAATGTTACAAGTATTTCGTAAAGAAGTAAAGCCCGGACAAAAAAGGCAATTTTGGATACATAGATTTGATGACCAAGTAATTAGAAATAATAAAATGTTTTGGACAAAGCTAAAGTATATTCATAATAATCCGGTAAAAGCCGGTTTGGTTGAACGTTCGATAGATTATAAATATTCAAGTGCAAGGAATTATATGAAACAAGATCATTCCGTTATATTTGTTGACACAACTTGGGGCGGAGTGGAAATACTTTAAATAAATCTGTATCTGCCGAGGTGTGAACCTCAAATGTTATTTATCTTCGGAATATTATTGGAGGTAGCTATGGCTCATTCATATATGGAATTGTTTTAGGATTTTAATGAGTTGATTACTATGTATAAAACTTATTTAGTATTTATTGCGTGCGGGATAATTTCATTAATAATATTACTTGCTACATCTAGTAATAAAGAAAATGAACCAATGTGGATGAAATTGGGATGGATTTCATTGATTTTAGGTGTTTTAATTGGAATTTATGGATTGGTATTTTTAATTAAAGAGTTATTCTTTTAAGATAAGCAAGTCTCTACAAATTTCCCCCTGCCGTCGAGGCCCGCGCCTCGACGTGTGTTTGCGCTATGAATGGTATAAAATATGACAGTTCTTGAATATTTGTAGAAACATTTTGAGATGGTGCGGAAATACTTTAATTAAGTTTACATCTGCCGAGGTGTGGACCTCGGCAGCAGGGAAAATAGTATGTTTATATATGGACTAGGGTTGGCCTGTAATATGAATGAGTAAAATTATGGATAAAACTAATTTATTTATAATAGCAATTGGTATCATTGCCTTAATAATTTTAATGCTTTCACCAAAAATCAAAAGTGATGAACCGCTTTGGATTAAAATAGGAAATATCGCTCTTTACATTTTAGTATTAATGTCAATTCTAGCACTTTTTAGATTAATTATAGATATTATTGGTATATTATGAATAAACTAATTCATAAGTATACAACATTAAAGTAATGTGAAAATTTTATTAAGCATTATATTGCCGTCGAGGCCCACGCCTCGACGTTTTTTTGCACTATGCATTGTAAAAAACAACCGTTTTTTTAATGTTTGTAGAAACAGCTTAGGCGGAGTGGAAATTTTTTAAGTAAGTTTACATCTGCCGAGGTGTGGACCTTGGTTGCAGGGGAATAAATATTGGAGTAAAATGAATTTAGAATTACAAAAAAAGTTGTTAAACCAATGGGAAGAACAAAATATTTTAACAAAGAAAGAAGCTTCTAGATTAAATTTTCATTTGTCTGAGCTTTCTGATAGAGTTAAAAATATAAATGTTTTTCTCAACGAAAAAATTTTATTTAGGTTAGAATCTTACGATCCAATAAAACTAGCTGATGAACTTATTAATTTTGAGATTGAGTTAGGTGTTGCAATTGATTATTTCAAAGATGCGAGAAAGTTTCTTAATAAAGTTACAGATAGACTTTATAAAAAATACTCAGAAGAATCATGACTTTTCCTACTTAATTCACAATGCCGTCGAGGCCCACGCCTCGACGTGTTCTACAATTGTTGAGGGCATATATCCTGGCAATAAATATGATAAGTAACAATAGTGGAGCTATGTTTTGGTAATATTAAATGTAGTACTACTAATAATTTTGGTTATTTTACTTTATTTTGATGTTGCAATAAGTAACAAGAAAAAGAAAATACAAAGTAGAAAATTTCATGATCTTATTAACTTAAAAAATTTAATTAAAAAATTATCGGATGATTTTATAGGGCAAGTACTTGTTATAAAGAATGAAAATAAAACGCTTATCGAAATATTAAAATATCAAGAAAGAAATATGTGGGGAATAAAAATCTTTTTTTGCAATGATATAAATAATGAAAAATATTCTTTACTTAAATCAAAATTTAGTGAAATTGAGATAGTTCGTAAAGCAGGATTAAATTCAGAAAATAAACAATGTATGGTGATTAACTGTAAAAATAATCTCGAAATTGTTTCAAAGATTTCTTTGTTTTTAATAAATGATATTTTAGAACTTACTAACAAGAATAACTTTGATATATTCTTTAAATGCATAAGTATTGAGGTATAGGTATAAGTTATTTATGTTATTTATAATAACATTTATATTTGTAATATTAATTATTACAACTCTTATTGATATACGAACAGTTTATCTTTATACTGGTTATTATTTTATAGGTAAGACAATAGTGTTTAAACAATTTCCAGCAGTTTTGGAACTGTTAAAGGATGCAAATACTAATGCAATAGCGTCAATTATTTTTCCAAAAGCACAGATGAGATTTAAAATAATAAAAAGACAAAATGAAAATGAATGGTGGTTAGAGTTACAAGTGAGTAATAGAAAAAGAAAAATTTTCGATGAAGTTTACGCATTATACTTTACGCACAAACCAAAAAAAATAATGAATGGCAAGATTATCTATTATTTAGGTTATGATGTTTCTAAAATATTCTTTTTTTTAAGTGAACTATTTATTAAAAATTTGGGAATAAAAGAGACTTCAAAAATATCAGTTGAGTATAAAAACACAAGAATTATGAAAAGTATAAATGAATACATTATGGAATATTCGGAGTTTTAATTTCCACTACCGTCAAGGCCCACGCCTCGACGTGTTTTTGTACTATGCATTATATAAAATATAACCGCCTTTAATATTTGTTAGAAATAGCTTGAAGTGGAGCGGAAATACTTTAAGTAAGCCAACATCTGCCTAGGTGTGGACCTCGGCAGCAGGGAACTATGGGGTATGGTATGGTTTTTCTACATGAATTAAGTCATACTGCTTTAGGCAAATCTTTTTATAATTCATCCTCACGCTTAATAGACATAGATGGAACAGTAATGGGACAGGTTGTTCCCAAAATGAACGTCATAAGAAGTGAACTGGGAGCAAATTTCGGTCAAAGAACACAATATGCTGCACAACGTGGTATTGGGAACTTATTTTATATTCCATTTGGAAATCAAAGAATAACTTTTATAAAAACGTGGAAATAATTATTATGAAAAAAATAATTAGAATAATTACCATAGGTTTTTCCGTATTTTTTTTTGTTTCGTGTTGTTCAAGCAAACTAAGTAGTGATGTAATGATGAGAAAACACCTTGCTGTTATTAAGTATCTGGAAAATCATCAAGTAACTAATGATTTTTTAAGGGAACAGAAAATTCCAATCGATAAAAATGCAAAAATTGGTTTAGCTGTATCTCCAGAGGTAAATTATATTGATTTAGTTTCATTTGCTTCATTTATTAAAAAGCATAGTTTATATAATTTGGATATATTAGGATATAAACCAAGACCAAACGATAATGTTTTTGATTCTTTGCTTGTACTTGATAAAAAGTTAAGATTTAAAACATATTATAATTATAAATTAGAGAATTTATCGACTGATAAGAAATCAAAAGCTATTATTTTTTTTTCTAAGGTGTTTAATAATATATTAGGAGTTAGACTTATTTATGATAGAAATTTTGAAAAAGAATTATTACCAATTAGTTATGAAAATCCTAGTTTAGAGTTGTTATTCATTTTTGATAAGAATGATAAAATAACTCATGTATTGTATGAAGAATTTTGGCCATAAATTATAGTTTATTTCTCCTGTCGTCGAGGCCCGCGCCTCGACGTGTTTTTGTACTATGCATTATATAAAATATGGCCGTTTTTTAATATTTATAGAAATAGCTTAGGCGGAATGGAAATACCTTAATTAAGTCAACATCTGCCGAGGTGTGGACCTCGGCAGCAGGGAAATGAATACATTATGGAATATTCGGAGTTTTAATTTCCACTACCGTCAAGGCCCACGCCTCGACGTGTTTTTGTACTATGCATTATATAAAATATAACCGCCTTTAATATTTGTTAGAAATAGCTTGAAGTGGAGCGGAAATACTTTAAGTAAGCCAACATCTGCCGAGGTGTGGACCTCGGCAGCAGGAGAAACTTAATTTCTTTGGTCAACATAGCATGTTGACCTACATCCCACTTATCCTACAATTTCCCGTGGATTAGTTCATCAACCAACCGATCAGTTTTATAAACATACTTTAATGCTTCTATCAAACCTTTAGAATCCGTAGCCACTGTCCGGTTATTCTCCTCCAGAAAAATTATATATCCGGCAAGACTTTCAATATTGCCATCGTGAACAAGTCCTACAATTTCGGCATTGCGGTTAATAACGGAACTTCCGGAATTTCCTCCGACTATATCGTTAGTTGACGCAAAACCGACCGGCGTTGCTAAATCCAATTCCGGCGGCGGTGTTTTCCACCGTTCGTGCAAACCCCACGGATATGTTTTCCCGCCAAATGAAAAATACCTGTCCCACAATCCGTAAAAAGTTGTTTTACCCGGTGCGATAGTTCCGTTATACTCGTAACCCTTGATTACCCCGTCCGATATTCTTAACGTTAAAGTTGCATCGGGTGGAATCTTATTTCCGTAAACTTGATAAACTGCCCCACCTAGCAATTCGTTATAAACATCCAGAGAATTGTTCAATTCTTGCCTGATTAACCGGAGCGAATCTATTTTATTTTCTGAATATTTTACAAATCGAATAAACGGATCGTTCGAATTAAGAATGGAATCCGGTGGCAAACTAATAAAATTATTAAACTTTTCTCTCGATGTAATGCCGGATTTTCCGAATACATAAACAGCACCGTTTATCCCTTTCCTTCCACCGTATATGTCTTTAATTAGTTTATTATTTTCACCAAGCACGCTTTGGATATATTTGGTATGCGCTTTCAGAAGCAGCATATTCAATTCTTCGTCAATATCTGCGGGATAAATTTCCGCACGGGTACTGTCAATTTTTTCCGGTAAGTAGTCTTCTTGCCGTTCTGTTTCTGGTAATTTCATTTGTTCGGCATAACGAATTATCTTTTTTGCAATGTTGAAATACACCGGTTTTATTGCGCTTCTCGCATTCAGCGCATAATATTCATCAGCGGTAGCCTTTAGTTTGTTTATAACGGTTGCAATTGAATCCCATACAAAACCGTACTCGGCGTTCAAGCTTTCATCGCTGTGTATTTTACTTTTCAAATCGTTTTCGAAAGCGGTTTTCTTTTTCATTATATATTCGTCGTTCAAAGCGGCTAAGCGACCGGCATAAGATTTCCTCGCATTTCCCCATCTCATTATTTGCCTTAAATATTCGCTTTCCTCTTCCGGACGGTTTTGGAATAATCTGAAATAAACGTAATATATTTCATTAAACTGTTTAAGCAAAAATCTATAAACTTTTTCTCTCAAGTAATTCAGTTCCGCTACGGAAATAAGTCTGTATGTTCTTCCCGGGCGACCAACAACAAAAACGGGTTCGTTTTCCTTAGCACCGTTTTTACTCCACTTAAAATAATTATCAACCTTCACGGGCTTCCCTTCTCCGTCGTAAGCGCGGTAAAACGCAAAATCTAATTCGTAACGGGGATAAGTGAAATTATCCCAATCCCAACCGGTTGCCGCAATTTGGAAATCCGGCGACATTACCAAACGGATATCATCGTAACGTTTGTAACCATAAAGCGAATATTTCCCTCCGTGATAAAGCGAAACCACTTTACAAAGCAAACCTGTTCGCTCGGAATAATTACGCTCCAACTCGAGAATTTTCGCATTTTTCAAATCCGTTTTTTCCGCTGCGGTTTTTCCTTTTGCCGTTTCACTTTTAATCGAGTCAGTTACATCTTCGATAAACTCTAACTGATCTACATATAAACCCGGAATTTTTCTTTCTTCTTCCAACGTTTCGGCAAAAAAGCCGTCCCGCAATAAATTTTCACCTTCCTTTTCCACAAGCTTAAGCGTACTTCTACCGCAATGGTGGTTAGTCATAATCAATCCGTCTTCGGAAACAAAAGCGGCAGAACAACCGCCACCAAATTGCAGAGCGGATTTCATTACTTTGTCCAACCATTCTTTTCCCGGAGAAAAGTTATATTTAGTTTGCCATTTTAATATTGGCACCGAGTCGAAAGTCCACATACTTCCAAACTCGCCGAGATTAAACCCGACCGTATCGATTTCCAAAGGTTCGTAAAATCCCCGTTGGGCTAAAAAATTATTTTTAGTTGAAAAAAACATCAAGATAACGGCAATTATGAAATAATGAGCTTTATTCCGCTGCATGAATACCTCGGGATATTAATTAAATTTTATTTAGATTTATTATTGTTGCAAATCGAATTTGTAACCTTCATTCAAAATACCAAAATATTTTTTATTTTTAATCAGGTTAATTGTAAAAGGAGAAAAGAAATATGAACATAAGCTGGAAGGACAAAAGTTTATATTTTAAGGGTTTGTTACTATTAATAGGCAAAGATTTTGTAATCTCCGAAGAAGAAAGAAAATTACTTCAAGATATCGGAAAAGCCCTCGGTTTCGAACAAAAGTTTATCGATTCTTCCATTGATAACTTGTTGGAAAACAAATATATAACCGATGAACCGCCAATATTTTCGGATAAGGAAATAGCAAAGATATTTATCAAAGACGGAATCCGGTTGGCGATTTCGGATAAAAACATGCATCCGTTCGAAATCGAATGGTTACAGAACGTAGCCCGTTCTAATAATCTGGATACAAACTTTGTTAATGACCAAATTGATTTTTACTTGAAAAATCAATATTTGAAGGAAGACCAGGACAAATTGGAACTTCACAATTTATAATTAATACGGAATCGATTTGCATTCCCCCGGAAAAATAATTTTTAGTGAAATAGACAAAGTTTTTAATTTACAAATTCAAAACAAGTGGAACGTTCGCAACACCGGTTTTACCGAACGGTCGGAAAATTTAGATAAAATCCGGCATTGGATTTTAAACAACAGACAAAAAATCCGTGATGCGGTTTATAAAGATTTTAAAAAGCCTTTCCCCGAAACCGACTTAACCGAAATTTTTAACACTTTAGCGGAAATTCGAACAACAAAAGCGAACCTGAGAAAATGGATGAAGCCCCAGAAAGCCGCACCAACGCCCTCAATGCTAACCACACACGGTTATGTTATATACGAACCGAAAGGCACCGTATTAATAATCTCACCGTGGAATTATCCGTTTCTGCTTGCCGTGGAGCCGTTAATTTCTGCAATTGCAGCCGGTAATACCGTTATTATTAAGCCTTCTGAAATTTCACGAAACACTTCCGCAGTAATTAAGGAAATGGTAGACGAACTTTTCCCGCCAAACGAAGTCTGTGTTTTCGAAGGCGGAAAAGAAATTGCCACTTACTTATTGCAAAAACCGTTTGACCACATATTTTTTACCGGAAGCACAACCGTCGGCAAAATCGTTTTGAAAGCAGCGGCAGAACATTTCACTTCCGTTACACTTGAATTGGGCGGGAAATCACCCGTCATTGTCGATTCATCCGCTGATTTGAAAGACGCCGCTCAAAAACTTGTTTGGGGTAAATTCTTAAATGCGGGTCAGACTTGCCAAGGTCCCGATTATCTTTTAATCGATAAACGGATTAAGTCAGAACTTATAGAACTACTAAAAAACTTTATCAATAAATCGTATGGTAAAAACCCTAACGAAATTAAACACTCGCACGACTTTGCCAGAATAATAAATTTCAATCACATCGGAAGACTAATAGATTACCTGGAAGAAGCTAAAAAGTATGGAGCAAAAGTGGAAATAGGCGGAGAATACGACAGAGAAACAAATTATTTTTCCCCTACCGTTTTAAGCGGCAGTTTTACCGGCACCAAATTAATGGAAGAAGAAATTTTCGGACCAATTTTACCGGTAATGACTTTCGAAAATATTGACGAAGCAATTGAAATAATAAAGCGGCAGCCTCCGCCTCTTGCGGTTTACATTTTCAGCAACAAAAATAAAACAATCGAAACGGTTAAAGAAAATACCGTTTCCGGCAGTGTTGTAATTAATGATTTAGTATTACAATTCTCACACTATAATTTGCCGTTCGGCGGAATAAAAGAAAGCGGATTGGGAACGGCACACGGCTTTTACGGCTTCGAAGCTTTTTCAAACAGACGCACCGTTCTAAAGCATCATAAGTTCAGCCCGATTAAACTTTTCTATCCACCGTATAACAACGGAAAACAAAAACTGATAAATCTGTTAATTAAATTTTTCCGTTAAGTTCTTTCCTAATCCGTCTTTAATTTAATTAGTCATCCAACTCGCCGGTTTTGAGTTCGTCAACAATTCTATCTGCATGATAAACTTTATCCAACGCTTCCAATATAGCTTGCGAAGCAACGGCAATCATTCTGTTATTTGCCGGAATGTAAATAAAATCGCCGGCTATACTTTGTACGTTTCCGTCGAATGCAACCCCGACAATTTCTTTATCTTGGTTAATTACCGGGCTTCCAGAATTACCGCCTACTATATCGTTCGTGCCAATGAAATTGTACGGAGTCGATAAATCCAAATCTTCCGGCGGTGATGCCCAACGTTCCGGCAAATCCCAAGGATATTCTTTTTCGTTTCCGTAATATCTGTCGTACATTCCGTAAAATGTTGTTTTCACAATTGCTTTGGTTCCGTTATACGGAAATGTTTTTACAACGCCGTCGCTTATTCTTAAAGTGAACGTAGCATCGGGTGGAATTGACGTTCCGTATATTTCAAAAATAACGCGACCCAACAAACTTTCGTAAACATCTTCGGTATCGTTAATTTCTTTGGAGCGTTTAAGCAATTCTCTCAATTCATCTTGAGTATGAACAATATAATAAATAAAGGGATCTTCAGTAGCGAGAATTTCTTCCGGCGGTTTTCTTAAAAGTTGTTCGGTTTTTTCTTTGCTTGCCAATACGGATTTTTTTAACATCTCTTCAGCGGCAAGTTCGCCGGACTTTTCGCCAAACACTTTTAAAACCAACGGATTATCGTTTCCCAAATTCATTTTTACGAAATCGACAAAAATACCAAGTTTAACTTTGCTTAATACGGTATCGATTGTTTCCGGGTAAAAATTTGCGATAACCGAATCGAGTTTAGCACCTTTATAAATATCGGGTTTAACGCTATCGGGAAGTTTCATTTTCTCGGCAAACGCTACAATTTTTTTTGCCAGACTAAAATAATCGTCTCTTATAAACCTGCTTCCTCTGTATGCGGCAATTTTGGTATCAATTTCTCTCAATTCATTTCTGGTTCTCTCTATTGCTTCCCAAATATGTCCGTAGTTTTTATTCAAATTGGGATCCGCAGCAACGGCTTTTTTAAGTTTCCCTTCAAAATCTTTTTTCCTTGCCATTATGTTCGGGTTGCGAAGAGCTTTATACGCGTAATGAAACACCTTTTGTGCATTACCGATTCTCGTTCTCATTTTTTCGAATTCATCTGCTCTTCCGGGATATAAAGATTTTAATTCTTCAAGTTTTTCGTAATAATTATCTAACAAGAAAGCGCGGTTTCTGTAAGTAACATCCCTAAAATATTCAAGCTGTGCAACGGTTTTCAATCTGTTCGTGCGCCCCGGATTACCAACTGTAAAGATCGGTTCGTTTTCCTTCGCTCCGTCTTTACTCCATTTGAAATAATTTTTCGTATTTAAAGGTTTACCGTCTTCATCGTAAACCCTGAATATTGTAAAATCCAAATCGTAACGCGGATAAGTAAAATTATCAAAATCACCTCCGAAAGCTGCGATTCTTTGTTCGGGTTCGAATACCAAGCGAACGTCGTTATATCTTTTATATCCGTAAATTGCCCACTTGCCGCCGTTATAAAATTTAACGATTTGGCACTTGAGTCCTGTATCTTTATTATATCTGTCTACAAGTTCGCTTACTTTTTCGTCACGCAGTTTTATTTTTTCTTCCTCCGTAATTCCGGAATTAAATGCAGCTTCCACCGAATCGGTAACGTCAACAATCAATTGTAATTGTTCGACGTACATAAACGGAGCTTGTCTTTCGTCTTCCAAGGTTTCGGCATAAAAGCCTGTTTTAGCCAAATCTTCGCCCTCTTTTTCAACCGATCTTCTATGCCAAACCGAGCAATGATTGTTCGTTAGAATTAACCCGTTAGGCGAAATAAAACTTGCAGTACAACCGGGAATACGCAAAGCGGAAAGTCTTACGTCATCGAACCAATCACCCGAAAATTCAATACCGTATCTGTCATTCAGGTATTCAACGGGCGGATAATCGAACGTCCACATTTTCCCGATATCGAATTTATCGGACTGCGGACTTAAAGGTTTCTCAAAATCTTGTGCGGATACATTCAATACTAAAAAGAATGTAAGTAATATTAACAAAGTTTTTAAGTGAGTAATTGGATGCAATTTCATTTTATCTCCTAATAAATGCTAATACAAATAAAATATTTTTTCGAATTCTTAAATATAAAGAACCATCTTGTAATTAATAATTTTTCTTTGAAAGATTACATTACCCAACTAAAATAAAATAAAACAAATTATTTTATTATTTTACACGAATAAAAATCAGAACACAAAAATTTAGGAGAACCAGATGTCCAAAATTCCAGGATTTAAAGCTTACGACATAAGGGGAAAAGTTCCGGGCGAACTGAATAAAGATTTGGCTTACAAAATAGGCCGGGCTACCGTTAAATATTTGGGAGCGAAAAAAATAGCAATTGGCAGAGACGTAAGAAAATCTTCACCGGAATTAGCAGAAGCACTGGCAAACGGAATTACCGATATAGGTTGCGACGTAATAGACATAGGGCTTTGCGGAACAGAAATGATTTATTTCTCCACACCTAAATTTAATGCGGACGGCGGAATTATGATTACCGCCAGCCACAACCCGCCGGAATACAATGGCTTAAAGTTCGTACGGGAAGGTTCAAAACCGATGGGATATGATTCCGACTTAAAATATATTGAAGAGATGATTGTTAACGACAGTTTGGGCGAATTGGCGGAAACGAAGGGACAAATAATAAAAATGGATGTGATGAACGACTTTATTAACAGTTTGAAAAAGGTTTACAATAAAGAATCCATAAAGCCTTTCAAGGTTGTTGTGAATGCTGGTAACGGTTGTGTTGGTCCCGCTTTGGATGCGATTGAGCCCGATTTACCGATACAAATGATAAAAGTTCATCATGAACCTGATCCCGAATTTCCCAACGGTGTTCCGAATCCGCTACTACCGGAAAACAGACAATCTACTATCGATGCAATAAAAAAACATAATGCCGATTTGGGTGTAGCGTGGGACGGCGATTACGACAGATGTTTCTTCTTCGATGAAAACGGCGAATTTATTGAAGGATATTATATCGTCGGATTGCTGGCAAAATCGATTCTTCAAAAGTTCCCCGGCGAATATATCGTTCACGATCCGCGATTGATTTGGAATACGATTGACATTGTTGAAAAAGCGGGCGGCAAAGCCGTTGTATCCAAAAGCGGTCACGCTTACATAAAACAAAAAATGAGAGAAGTCGATGCAATCTACGGCGGTGAAATGTCGGCTCATCATTATTTCCGCGATAACAATTATTCGGATAGCGGGATGATCCCTTTTCTATTGGTAATGGAATTAATGTCTGTGGAAAACAAACCTTTAAGCGCGTTAGTCGGAGAAATGATTGAAAAATATCCATGCTCGGGTGAAATTAATTCAAAGATAGAAGACCCGGCAGGAAAACTTGAAGAAATAAAACAAAAATATTCAGACGGTAAAATCGATTTGCTAGACGGAGTAAGTGTTGAATACGACACTTGGCGTTTTAACGTAAGAATGAGTAACACCGAGCCTTTGCTTAGGCTAAACGTGGAAACCAAAGGGGATAAAGAATTACTCGAGCAAAAAACCAATGAATTACTTGAATTTATTAGAAATTAAATTTTTTATGTAAACATTTTCTCGGTTAATTCGTCAAATATAGCGAATTAATTATCGGAGGTAAAAATGAGCGAACAAAAAGAAAAAGCAATTGATGTTGAAAAATTATTAAAGAATAAACTGAAATCGGTCAGTGTAGGCGATTTGGAAGACGCAATTGCCAAAGTGGTTTCCGAAATGGTTGGCGAAGATTACAAATGCACAATCAGCGAAGTAAAATACACATTGTTCAGCGGTGCCGATTTTCATGTTAAAATTGAACTGACTTATAATCCGGAAGATTAAATTCACTTTACCGAAAACAATCCGAACTAAATGGAAATTTTTCTAAATACTCTAATAATTGCCGGCGCCATTTTAGGACTTTGGGGCGGCGCCGTTTTGGTAGTTGAATCCGCTTCACGCCTTGCAAAAAAATTAGGTCTTTCCGAACTCGTTATTGGACTAACAGTTGTTGCCATTTCCACATCCGCACCGGAATTTGCCGTAACGGTATCGGCTGCGGTAAAAGGACAATCCGCCATTTCAGTTGGAAACGTTGTCGGTTCGAATATTTTTAATCTCGGGTTCATTTTAGGATTAGTCGCTATCTTCAGTAAACTTAGAATAAGCAAAAGGCTTCTTTACCGGGACGGTTCTTTGCTAATGGGCACGGGGATTCTTTTGCTTATCTTTTTTTACGACCGTACATTGTCGCAGTTTGAAGGTATTTTGCTTGCAGCGACTTTAATAATTTACGTGGTTTATTTAATCAAGCATAAAGAAAAAGGGGAAATTGTAGAAGAAGTTCCCACCGGGAAATTCAGATGGATTGACATTCCCAAACTAATCATTGGCGTCGGGATTATAATAATCAGTGCAGATTATTTGGTTGAAGCTGCAGCGGCTCTAGCCCGGCATTTCGGGGTTTCCGAATGGATGATAGGAATAACAATTGTAGCTGCCGGCACTTCGATGCCCGAATTTGCCACTTCGGTAGTTGCCATATCAAAAGGCAGACACGGAATTTCGGCAGGCAATTTAATAGGCAGCGATTTATTTAATTTACTTGGAGTACTCGGTACAGCGGGAATAATACATCCTTTGCACATTCAAACCAACGAGTACACCGGATTAATTTTATTGGCTGTTTCTTACGTTATTCTTTTAATAATGATGCGCACCGGATGGCGGATCTCTCGCAAGGAAGGAATTTTATTAATCTTAATTGCCCTTCTCCGTTGGTCGATTGATTTTATATTTTAATCAAATCAATTTTTTCAATTCTTCAATCACGGTATCGATTTCTTCCTTCGTGTTGTAAAAGTGGGGAGAAAATCTTATCATCCCTTCCCTCATTGAGCCTTTAATGTTTTTTGCTATTAACCCCTCGAACACTGCTTCCGCATTATCAATGGGAAAAGTAACAATACCGGAAAGGTTTTCCCTTTCAACATTTTCCAATAACGGTTTGATACCGACTTCCGGTAACCGGTTTCTGAAATATTCAGTGTTTGACAAAACAGAATTTTCTATTTCACTATAGCCGATAGATTTCATAAATCTTATCGCAGCGTTAAGTGCTGTTACTCCAATAAAAGAATACGTTCCGGTTTGAAATCTCGATGCGTCCGGTTTTAATTCCAATTTATAATCAAGCAAATCCCATTCATTTTCAACTGAAAGCCAGCCCACCATTTTAGAATCGATTTTATCTTGAAGTTCTCCGGTGACCGCAATATAACCCAAACCCATAAGTCCCATTAGCCATTTATGGGTTCCTCCCGAAAGGAAATCTATTTTGTATTTTTGAAAATCCAATCGCAAAGCGCCAACCCCTTGAATTGCATCTACGCAAAAAATAATGTTACGTTCCCTGCATAATGCTCCTATTTTTTCAAGTTCGGCTCTGTATCCGGAAAGAAACTGAACAAAACTTATTGAAATTAATCTTGTTTCGGGAGTAACTAATTTTTCAATATCTTCAAAAGATACGACACCGTTGCGTGATTTTACAAAATCAATTTCCACACCGTATTTTTTCGTATTTAGAAAGGGATAAATATTTGCGGGGAATTCTATATCATTAAGAATTATCCGGTCGCCTTTTTCCCAATGCAAACCTTGCGCCAAGATATTAAGTCCGTCGGTCACACTACGTGTAAAAGCGATTCTCGCGGGAGAAACGTTTATTAATTCTCCCAATAATTCTTTTGTTTCTTCCACCAAATCCAGTCCGGCATGGTAATTATTTATTTCCGAAACACTTCTTTCATGTAAATAATTTTCAATTGCTTCGGTCACCGGTTTAGACAAAGGTGAGATAGCAGCATGATCGAAATAAATCTTACCGGTTTGTAAATATTGAAACTCAGCCCTTACCGATTTCATTTATATACTTAAATTAATATTACTCTAGTGTAGATAATTTAAATCTATATATTCCATTTTTCAAAGTAACAACCCACGCATCACCTTTCGAATCGAAAGCAACGTCTTGAATTTTATTTGTCGTGAGAATTGTATTATTTTGAAAATACCGTATCCTATCGGAATAATTGACAAATCTAAACAAACCGGCATCCGAAGCTATCCATTTTTCATTTCCATCCTTAATTCTGATGGTATTTACCTGCACGTTGAAAAAATCGGGATAATTCAATTTATAAAATAAACCATTGAAATATTTTGAAAGTCCAACCGTGGCATAATTAAGCGGTTTAATATAATGAGCAAACCAAATCTCGTTATCGGCAGTATGTGCAACCGATTTGTAAAATATATTAGGATCATTCGCTTTATCGTCCGCTTTATTATAATGAGTAAAATAGTGATGCCAGGAGTTTCCGTCCCAGTAAGCTATCCCATTCTTAAATCTGACTGCCCACCAATTTCCGTTTTCGTCTACATCAATACCGGTAAAATAATTCTGATTGACTTTTTGAGATGGGGCTATCCTTAAATCGAATCGGTAAACAATCCATTTGTCATTTTTTAAGCGTGCCAATCCGTCGTAGGTGGCAACAATGGGATTACCGTTCAAATCGAATGCAATATCGAGAACCAAATTGTCGGGGAAACCATTATTTTGTTCTTTCTTGTAAGTTGTCCAATTAACCCCGTCGAACTTACTTAACCCTTCGGAAGTGCAAACCCACAAATTATCCAGCTTATCAAACTTTAAAGCATTGATTGTATTATCGACTAGCCCTGAATTACTTTGATTATAATTTACCCACGTTTTCCCGTCATATTTTACGACCCCGTTTAAGACAGAACCCAACCAAAGATTGTCTTTGCTGTCTATTGCTATTTTGTTATAAGCAAAATCCAAAATTTCGGATGTATTAGTGTTATAATCTACCCAATAAGTCGTATCGACCAAGTGAATGACTACATATGTATTTTTATAGCTTCTAACGGTTGCTTCGATACTATCCGTTCTTGCATTTTCTTTCATCAAAACAATTTTATATTTCCCGGGGATTAAAGAGTAAAAAGTATGCGGTGTTATTTGACCGGTAGCTTTACCATTTAAAAATATATCAGCTTTATCCGGTGTAGATACACAAGTTATCGAGCCGCGCATTTTAGGATTAGCATTAAAATCGATTAATAAACTTACAATCGAATCCTTATTTGTTTCCACGGTAAAACTAGTATCCCTGTATAATTCCCTTTTAAGTGTAACCGTATATTTTTTAACCTCCAGCCAGTCGAGCGTATCCGGGGTTCTTAATCCCGTTGTTTTTCCGTCCAAGTATATTAAAGCACCGTCCGGAATCGAAGAAATAATCAACTTTGCGGCTACGGGTTTAGGACTGGTCGGCGAACTACGGGATACTTCTTTTTCACAACTATACACCGATAGTAAAAGTAAAATCATGTAAAAAAATCTTTTCATATCAACTTAAATATTAATAATTTTTATATCCAAACTGTCTAAGAAACTTGTCCGTAAATAACAAGGAAAATCTTTGTTCTATAAAAGAACCGAAAATACCCAAACCGCCCGAAATGTTACCAAAATCCCTAACATCCAAAGATATTGTATATTCGTCGAAGAGCCTGGAAGTTGATAAATAATAAGTGGATAAGTTTTTATCAAAAATACGGAGATGTAAAATAGCACCTGAGATTAAAATTTGGGAATTTTTTGGTTCGTTTTTCGCAATGTTTCTTAATACACTTTTCACATTATCCAAATCGTACACCACTTTCGGGATTTTCGTAGGTGGTTTGTTAATACCGATTGTTTTTCCATTTTCCTTCACAAACCCCCAAGGAATAGTTACCTTTTTAAGAGTAAGCTTTGTACCTGTATCCACATAATATATCAATGAAAATACAGGAATGTAAATTAAATTATTTTCGTTCGATTTCCATTCAAACACCACGTCACCTCCCTTCGAATCAGGAATAACATGGGAAGACCTGTTAAACTCTAATTGAACTTCAGGTACAATAGTTTTCGATCTCAACCGGTTACCATCGGGAAGCAGTGCTTCTATTTCCAATGTATCTCCTTCTTGAATATTGAATTTTGCATAATAGTAATTTTTTATGGAATTTTCTTCGTTACCTTCAATAGTGGTGTCGCGTAAAAAATATATTTTATTTACCCCGTTCCATAACAATATTTTAGCGTTGTGCACGAAATAATCATTCAAATTGCTATTCACTAAATTCTGTTGCGGTTCAGCAGTTTTGAATATTGTGACGGCTTGCAAATTTGTATCCGCTCTTATAATTCCGTTTAAAGAATACTTTAATTGATAATTATCGTAAGGGCTGAAATTCTCTTCACAATTCAAACTTGTGATTGTCAGAATTATTAACAATGTTATGTTTTTTAAGTTCATAACTTAAAGCCGATATTTACTGTGGGTAAAAACGGGAGCATATTTACTTTTTCCCCTGTAGATCTATCAAAATAGAATAAATTTTCTCTGTTGTAAACGTTGATTATATTCACGTCCAATAAAAGTTCCCCAAAACTAAAGCGAAAAGTCTTGGAAACGCTAAAATCCAACCGGTGATAATTAGGTAAACGTTTGATATTTCTATCACCGAGAACGGAAAAAGGAATATAATGGGAGAGAACATTTAAATAATCCAAGTCATTCAATGCTAATTTATAATATCTGGCTGTAGCCGGTGTAAATGGTAAACCGGTTTTAAAGGTCCAAGATAAACTGGTTTTCCAGCCTTTTCCCAAATTTATTTCCGCAATAATATTTCCATAATGCCTTGAATCGTACCTTGGATAATACAGCCATCCTTTAACTTGTTTATAAGCGTATGCTAAAGTGTAAGAAGCACTGAGATTAAAATTGCTATAATTTAAATTAGAATTTAATTCCAAGCCGTAGGATTCTCCGTTGCCGTTTATCAAATCATTTTCCCAGTCATATTTTTTACTGTCATTAATTGCGGTAATATCAGACAACTTTTTATAATATACTTCACTTTTGATATTCCAATTATTAAATGGCGTAATTTCAATACCAAAAGAATAATGCACGGCTTTTGGCAATTTTAAGTAGTTGGGAACAATAACATAAGGTTCAAAAAGCGAAACTACCTCGTTTTCGTCGGAAATAGTTGTAATTTCTTGTCTGTATTTCCCCCAAGCTCCTTTAATAGAAATAGCATCCGCCGGTTTATAGGTAAAACTTATTCTCGGTTCCAAATAATTATTACCGGAGGAAGAAACACTTGTAAAATTGTAGCGGGCACCGATATCGATTCCAAAGTTTTTAAATCTCAAATATTTATATTTTGTAAACAACACAAAATTAGCTCCGCGGTCGTTAAATGAAGATATACCTCCGAAATTATTTTCGTAAGTCAAATTTCCAACTAGTGTAAAAACCTTTAACCCACCGGAAAATTCGTCGTTGTTATCGTATAGATAATTAAATCTATAGTTAAGTGATATTTCCCTAAGTTTGTTTTTTATCAACCGTGCGGTGCTTTCGTTAGGATTTACTTCTCCTTTAAAATCACTCACTGAAACGTTCAATTCGAATATTAAGGGAAATTTAAACACTTCGAACCATGAAAATCCGAAAATATTATTAGACCAGAAAAAATTTTCTTTTAGCAAATTGGAGTTCTTCAACATATCGCCGCTGGTAAAAAAATGGGCAACAAATTTAGCGCCCGGAATAAAATCAGGATTTGAATAATTAATCTTCACGGAAGCATCGTAAAAATCGAACGGAAGCCTTCCTTTATTCAGTAATTTACCGAGTATTCTGGAACTATGACTTTTTCTACCTGTAATAGCAAAAGAACCATACGGAATAGGACCTTCCAAAAGTAATTTTGCGGTAAGCATACTTAGTGAAGCTTTTGCTCCGTAATTGTTTCTATTCCCATCAATTGTAATTACATCGGTCACCGATGAAATTCTTTCACCATATTCGGATGTAAAACCGCCTTTATAAAATTTTACATCTTTAATCATTTCAGGATCTATTACACTGAATAGTCCAAGTGCATGGAAGGGATTATAAATTGTTGCTCCGTTTAACAGAACCAAATTCTGATTATTATCGCTGCCCCGCACATAATATTTCGCCGAAACATCGGCAGTGAAATTTACTCCTGAAACAAATTGCAAAGCTTTGAAAAGGTCTGTTTCCACTCCATGGGGTAAGGCTTTAATATTACGTATGCTAAGTTTCTGCAATCCGATATCGGTTTCATTTCCGCGGGTTTTAATTTTGCCCACTTTCTCAATTGCACCAAGCTGTACGGGATTCGGAGAAATTTCAAAATTAACCAATAAAGTTTTATTTGGAGGAACTACTAATTTTTCTGACTTAGAAACATAACCGAGATAAGAAACGGTAAGTGTTAACTTTTTTTGAGCGGGAACCTTTGTTAAATAAAAATATCCATGCTCGTTTGTAGTAGTACCAATACTAAGTTCTTTAATATATACATTTGCTAAAAATAAAGATTCCCCGCTCAAGCTATCGGTCACGAACCCGCGTATTCTACCGTAGGATTGCGGAAGAACCGTATTGCAAAATCCTAAAATCGACACCAACAAAAAAAATACGGTTTTCTTTATATTTATTTTTACTTTCAAATCCCTATGCTTTTAACTTTAATACGATTAATTTAAATCTAACTATAAATAATATAAAATAAAACTCATTTCGGTATTATTTTTCTTTCTCGGCTCTCAACGAATCCCATGTCATATAAGCTATCAATATCAAAAACATTACCAATCCAACCAATTCGGCTCCGTGGGTTTCCGACCATTCGTGAAGTTTCCAATCGGCTCCAGCAGATTTTAGTATAACGCTTATCACTCCCATCAAAGCGCCACCGGCAATAAAACCGGATGCGATAAGAATACCCCTTTCTTTTCTTGCTCTGTTTAGGTCTTCGTCTTTACTTCTTGTAGAAACATAATGCGCAATTAAGCCGCCGACTAAAATCGGAGTGTTAAGTTCCAGCGGTAAATACATTCCCAATGCAAAAGCGAGAGCGGGAACTTTAATCATCGTAAGTATCAAAGCAAAAAAGGCACCCGCAATGTACATCATCCAAGGTGCAGGTTGATTAGACATAAGCGGTTTTATTACCGCCGCCATTGCATTCGCTTGCGGTGCAGGTAATTCGTTGCCCGTAAAACCATAAGTGTTGTTCAATAATAAAATTACCCATCCAACGGTAGCGGCAGAAACAACCGTACCTACAAACTTCCACGATTCCTGTTTATACGGTGAAGAGCCGAGCCAGTAACCGATTTTCAAATCTGTAATAAATGCACCGGCTACAGAAAGAGCCGTACATACAACCCCGCCAATGATTAAGGCAGAAACCATACCTGCGGGTCCCGAAAGTCCGGCTGCAACCAAGATAACTGAAGATAATATTAAAGTCATCAAAGTCATTCCCGAAACGGGATTAGTTCCGACAATTGCAATTGCATTTGCCGCAACCGTGGTAAAAAGAAACGAGATTATCAAAACAATTAACAATCCGATAATTGCATGCATCAAATTATTTACAACGCCAAATAAGAAAAACACAAAAATTAATAATGCGGTAACGGTAATGCCGCTGGCGATTATTTTCATCGGCAAATCCCGTTGTGTACGCAGAGTATTATTTTCATCCGCATGTTTACCGCCGAAAAGTTCTTTAAAACCAAGAGAGAATGCCGTTTTGATTACACCGGAAGATTTGATAATTCCGATTAATCCCGCCATTGCAATACCACCAATACCGATGTGCCGGACGTAATGGCTGAAAATCTGTTCGGCCGACATATCTTTAATTAACAAATCAACACCCGCACCGATAGGCATTGTGATGTAATCGCCCAGATACGCGAAAACCGGAATTATTACATACCACGCAACGAATGAACCGGCTGCAATAATTGCCGCATATTTTAATCCTACAATGAAGCCCAAACCCATTACCGCCGCGCCAACATTCAATTTAAATACAAGTTTAAATTTATCGGCGAGAGTTTGACCTGCCTCAATCACCCTTGTTGAAAATACTTCGCTCCACCAACCAAAAGAAGCAATTATAAAATCGTACAACCCACCGATAAGTCCGCTAACAACCAAAACTTTTGCTTGACCGCCTTCTTTTTCACCGGCGACTAAAACTTCGGTGGTTGCCGTTGCTTCGGGGAACGGAAATTTTCCGTGCATTTCCGCAACAAAATATTTTCTGAAAGGAATTAAAAACAATATTCCTAAAAATCCGCCGAATAAAGACGCTAAAAAGATTTCGATAAATTCGACTTGCAAATTCAATATATATAAAGCAGGTAAAGTAAAAATAGCACCGGCCACAATTGCGCCCGAGGTTGCACCGATCGATTGAATAATCACATTTTCACCCAACGCCTGCTTACGTTTGAAAGCCGTTGCCAAACCGACTGCTAAAATGGCAATAGGGATAGCGGCTTCGAAAACCTGTCCGACTTTCAAACCCAGATAAGCCGCGGCGGCAGAGAATAAAACAGCCATAATTAATCCCCAAAAAACAGACCATGCATTTACTTCGGGATAGGTCTTTTCCGGCTCCATAATCGGAATATATTTCTCGCCGGGCTTTAATTCAGTGTATGCATTTGCCGGCAATCCGACCATCTTTTTGTTATCAAGATCGCTCATTATTCACTCCCTTTAATATTAAAAAATACAGGAATTTCTTTCTCGGTTTTCTTTGTATCTAAATTTTTAAAATAGATTTTACCGAATTGTTTTGCATCCGCCGGAATGTTTTCCAGATTTCCGAATCTGCAATTCAAATCCGTTAGTATCGAAGGATAAAAAGTCACGAAAGGTAATCCGCCGGCGGTTACTTTGAATGACGGAGCATTATCAACATAAGTGTATTCTTCAACAAATATAGTCATATTACCGGCTTCATTTGCAAATGCCGGACGTAAAACCAAACTTAGTTTGGTAGTATCGGATTTAAACTTATTTCTAATTCCTATTTCATCCGATCTATAAGACAAACCGCCAAGTTCAAGCGCTTTACCGTTTTCATCATAAATCATCATTGCAAAATCCGTAGTTTTATTAAAATCTTCTTTGCTTATCGAAATCTTGAATTTCTTTTTTATCAATTCGGGAGTAAGAGTAAACGGCAAAGAATGATAATCGGAATTTTCCAAATGAATAATATGCTTTTGGTAATATCCGAGAATTTCGCCTTCCAACTTATATTCTTTCGCGTGAGTAAAAGTATTAATGAAAGTCAGTTTTGTATCGTCAGCGGATAATTCGTTTTTGTCGGAAAGTTGCACGCCGGAAAATTCGACTGAAAGATTAACAACGGAATTACCGCTTGCTCTGAACAAACCGAGCACATCCAATTCGTAAACGGCGCCGGGTATTAATTCGGAATAATTTCTCTCTACTGTTTTTTCGTCTTCCGCTCTCAATATAACTCTGTCTAATTGCCTTCCGTCCGGATCGTGCAAGAAATACCAAGCAAAAGCGTAAGTATCGGGATTTGATTTCATTTTCACTTTCATGGAAGATGCGCCTGCGGGAATTTGTATAAAGAACCGTTTGTGCTCACCGGGTTTTAATTCAATATCGTTCCAGTTCATCTCGTAATCGTTTTCTTCATTAAATCGATAGGGAATTACAACTGTTGCCATCATTGTAAATTCCGGGAATCTTGATTTATCGGCTCTGAATGCTTTTAATATCCCGTTGTATAAACCCGGCTCGGTTAGTTTCGATTTATCTATTCTTACGCTAACCGTAGTTGATTGATTATTTCTGATATATGTTTTTCTCTTAACGGGCTTTAACCAATCGGCGTAACTTTTAATATAGTATGATCTGAAAAACTTTTTCTTCCCTATTAAATTATCCCGCTTAACCGAGAAATTAAATTTCTCTTTACCGGTTAAGAACAAACCGTTCCGTATATAAAGGTTGGGCGCCGAACCGCCGGGCATATTCGGAGCAAAAGATTTAATAGTATAAGTTTCAATTTTTTTATGTTCATTCGATTTAATATATTTCTTTAACAGTTTCCAAGCATTCATTACGTTTATGTAACCGCCGCCTTGATCGAGAATATCATAGCCTTCCATTTTCGTAGCGCTTTCGGTTAAAACTTTATAAAGTAAGCGGGAGGGAATTTTTACATCGGGGAATTCAACTTTTGCAGCGCTTAAAAGCAAAGCCATAACACCTGCGGAATACGGCGATGCCATGCTTGTTCCCCAAAATCTGTCTCCCCTGCTGAAATTCGGGACGGTAGATGTGCAAGCTCCGGGTGAAACCACGTTAGGTTTTAATACTTCTCCGCCGCGCGAACTGAAATGCAAAATAATATTATTTTCCAATTCGGAGTCGAAAAGGTCACGACCAACTTCTTTTGTTAAAACCGCGCCTGTCGAAAATATCGCATCCGTTGCTGCCGGCATGCCGGTAGTTGAAATTCCGGGGCCTTCGTTTCCGTTGGATGTACTTATGTATAAGTAAGGATTATCTTTTACGAGTTTTTCCAAAAACTTTTCTATATCGGCGCGGCCTTCAATTTCCGAGCCGACACCGAAACTCATGTTAATAATGCAAGGTTCTTCCCTTTCTTTAGAAATTTTATCTGCATAAAGATATGCTTTTTTCATACTTTCGGTTACCGTAGCTCCACCGGCAAAATTATTATTTCCCAATTTCAGTCCCATAAGTTTTGCACCCGGCGCAACGCCGTTAAAATCGGGACTTCCGTCAATGTGGTAACCCGTAGCAATACCGGCGCAATGAGTTCCGTGCGAACCGTCATCGAAAAAGAAGTTTACTACTTTTCTTTCCGGGAAGATATTAACGGCAATTGTAAATTGGGGAATATCTTTTTCGTTCGGAATTGTGAACGTATCGAATTTTTCTCTGTAGTTTCTAAGCGGATTTTCATCGGCCAAATCGCCGTTGCCGTTTGCATCAACGTAAACAACCCAAAACGTATCGTTTTCTGCGGCAGTGCGGAATGTAACAAAATAAAATTTATCGTTCTTCGTTCCGTTTCCGTTTACGTCCGCGGCGCCGGAATTGGAGTTTTTCCAAAGCGTTTCGGAGAGAAGTCCGATAAAATAATTATCGTCTATTGCATGAAAAGCTAGTCCTTTCGATGATTCGATTTTATAACCTTTATCTTCATTTTCAAAAATCAGTTTACCGTCATCGTTGTCGAAGTCCGCTTCATAAAAATTCACATCGCCTTGACCAGTAAAATCCTGAACATCAATAACTTTTACTTCGCCTGTAGATGTTTTTGTTAATCCGTCTATTCCCATATCTATTCCGGTATCCAAGACCAAAACAATTGTTCCCCTTCCGTCATATTCGGGATACAGTTTAAGAAATTCTTCCACTCCGGTTGAATTTAATGTTAAAAACGTTTGGGTGGAATCCTGTCCGGTTATTCCTACCGTAAAAACAAAAAAGGAAATCAGAATAAGTTTTAACTTAGACATTTTATCACCTTATATTTTTTATTTAATCAAAAAACTTGTTTGCGATTTATGGAGTTTATCCAATTTATTGTAATCTAATTCGGAACCCATAACGCTATGCGGAATCAGGTAAACTATGATTAATAAAACAGATGCAAACAGCGCCCACTTATGCGGCTTTTCACTTTTTCGATACATATATAAAGCAAACAACCATCCGATCATAGCAATAAGGGTTTTATTATCCGTAAGATCCCAACCGAACGGAATGCCCGTCCATAACGCACCGAAAGCATATTGTTGTACCAAAGGGCCTAAAATAAATCCGCCGATAAAAAGAAAACCAATTGTCCAATAAGTCAATTTTCTCAGGTTGGCTTTTTTAGAAAAAATCTCCAAGCCGGTGCGGGTTGAAAGCAACATTGCTCCAAACATGAAAAATATATGCGGCAAAAGAACTGTCAGCGGTACAGCTCCTTTAAAACGTGTAACAACCGTTTTATCTCCGGGTATATTTATTAATTGTTCACCATATTTTAATTTAACATAATATTCTAATTTTCCGGCGGGCGGCTGATGCGGTAAATAAGCGATAAGACTTCCGTTTTCGTAACGCATTGGGATTTGAGTGTATTCATCATTTGTTTTGTAGCGCTTATAATAAAGAATACCTTCGATAGAAGAATCGGGCACGGAAACTTTTACTTCTTGATCGCCTTTTCCGCCATGACTTCGCGTAAATTTATAATCGATAACCATATTATTTAGATTTACGCTTCCACTGATAGGATAAGTGGGACCTGTTATTCTCTGATAATAAGCAGTTAAAAGTGTAATAAGAAAGGCAACCAACCACAGCCATATCCCGGACTTCATACTGAGCAACCTATAGAAATTTCAAAAACTCTTCAGAATCGAGATAAAATATACTTAATCTGGCAGTGAAAATAAATTAAATTCCGTTGAAGGAATTTGGGAAAAAGTTTATTCGGATAAGAGAGGAAACGTTAAAATAACATCTGTGCCTTTTTTGAGTTGACTTTCGATTTTCAAAGTTCCATTGAGATACGATGTAAGTTTATTTGCAATGGTTAATCCTAAACCGGCGCCTTCGTATTTTCGTCTGTAGGATTCGTCTTCCACTTGCTGGAAAGGCTCAAGAATCTTATCCAAATCCTCGCTTTTAATACCAATACCGGTATCGCTAACTATTATTTTCGCATTGTTATTTTCTTTTAACGTTTGTAATATAACTTTGCCATGCGGAACATTGTACTTAATTGCGTTGTCTACCAAAACATCCAATATTTTTCTGAACTTTTCTTCGTCGATTTTTACAATTAATCTTTCTGCGGCAAGATTTGTTTCGATTGTTATATCGGAATTTTCCAACTTGTTTTTGTAATCCAAGAATGTTTCGGTCACGAGCGGATTCAAATCCGTTTTTATCATATCGAAATCTTGATCGCCCGACTCGAGCAACGAAACTTCCACTATGTTATCCACCAAATGCAGCAACCGGTTTACACCTTCTTTCATATACCGTATCATTTCCAACGAAGAATCTATACGGTTCTTTTCCAAATCATCTTCGAGAAGTTCTGAATATCCTACAATCGCATTTAGCGGTGTTCTTACTTCGTGAGACATGTTAGCGAGAAAAACGGATTTTAGTTTGTTAAGTCTGTTTTCTTTTTCGAAAGCTTCTTTTAATTTTTTTTGGATAAGTAATTGCTCGGTAATATCGTTTAAAATTACAATGAATACACGTTCTTTATGGAAAGAATCGTAAATGAATGTAATTTTACCTTCGTAATTTCTTTCTTTGTATTCGTAAGCAAATTTTATGGAAAGTTCACCCGAACTTTCCAACTTAATTATATTTGTTTCAACAGCTTCAAAAAATCCTTCCGGTAAATAACGTTTAATCTTTTTATCCGTTACGGCATTTTTCTCCAAACCGAATAATTTTTCGAAAACTATGTTAATGTTTTCAAAATAGAGTTCGTCATCCGTCTTACGCACTATTAAAAGCGGATCGAAGATGTTATTGATAATCGATTTTTGTTTTTCTTCGGATTGTTTTATGTACCGGGTTTTAAGAACATAATGCGTAATATCGTTAGCCACAACAATAAAGCCGCCGTTTTCCCCTTTTGCCTTTACAGGATTTAGTTGAAGTTCTTTAAACCACAACTGATTTTTTTCATTTAAATCCGTAATTATTTTCGACCATTTTTTATGAACCGAAAGATGATTTTTCAGTTCCTCCAAGTCGGAAGAGGAAAGAAAATCAGAGATTATGTCGGGCAAATAAGAATTGTATATTTGCTCTATTCTTTTTCCGAAAAACCGCTCGAACGATTTGGAAGCATAATTAATAATTCCGTTTGCGTCAGTAATTAAAACGGAAATATTGCCGTACTCAATGGCTTGACCGAGATTATCGATTTTCTCTTCGATTTTAATTTTTGATTGCGGAGGAGAGACGGTCATAAAAAAATATTCGGTACCGGTTAATGTAAAGCGGTTAAGTTCAACGAAGAAAGGTTCGCTTTTATTTTCCGTTTCGATATAAATATCGGAATTGAATTGCGAATATCCTGAATTCTTGAAATTATTAAAAATTTCCGCGAACCCGGGTTCACTTTTCAGTTCCAGAACGGAATTGCCATCAGCAAGATTAAAATAACTTTGAAAATTTAAGTTTGAGTGAATAATCAAGGCATTGTCATCAATCAAAGCAAACGGTTTCGCATCCGGAATATCTTTAAATTTATTTTTATGAAAACCGTTTCCGTTCACCCCATCCGGTGGGAAATTATCAGTCCTTAAAATTTCATCCATGAATAACTGTAATTCTTTCTATAATTAAAGGATCGTTCACCTCATGTTCAAACAAATAATTTTTGACTAAGTTAAATTTTCCAAGTTTATCTAAAAAAGTGTAAACTCCGTAAAGTATATTTTGAAATTCCTCTAATAACTGCTCTTTAATTCCGTCGGTCAGGTTTTTCATCATTATATCGTCTTCGTTAGTAAGAGCCGAGTGTAAATCCAAATCCAAAATTCTATCGTACAATTGATTTATGAACGGAATTTCGAATTTAATCGGATTTTCCATAATAACGACTTTATCTTTAGCTACGGATAATTTCACCAATACGGCTTTTTCTTTTATTTTAGATCTATGCACATTCAGTATGCTGAATTGTTGCATGATGTTAGAATATAATTCGTTCAAGTTAATTTCCACAAAAAACTCAATTCCGGCGATGATAAATTTTAAAAATACGTTTTCGGAGGAAGGGTATTGTATTTCTTTCAATTCCCAATTTATATGTGCAAGAAACAAAGCCGCGGGAGAAAAGGTTATCGTATCTTTAATCGAGTGTTTTCCGGAAACATTATAATGAAGCGGAAACTCGGTTCGCGAGCTTGTTTTCTTTTTTCCTTTATAGGAGCCGTTTGGATTAATATTTAAAATTTTTTCCAACACGCCTATTCCTCCATCTTAACTATCGAAAGAAATAGGCAAAAGTTGATTGAATATCAGTCGATGTTCAGCATCTTATTGCCGAGTGCGTAGTCTTTCATTTCGGGTGATTGGAGGTTTTTGAGGGCATCGACAAATTTTTGTATTCTTTTAATCGATTCTTCGATTATATAAAAATCTTCGTCGAATCTTTTTCCGTTTTCGGCCAACTCGCTTTTCAAATCTTCCAAAGTTACAACGAGGCTGCTCAGCGGATTATTAATTTTATGACCGATTGTTGTGGCGAGTTCTACTATTGCTTTACTGTGCTCTATTTTTTTAAGTTCATTTTGAAGATTGTGAATTCTAATTCCGGAACGTATGCGTGCTAACAGTTCTTGGTTCTCAACGGGTTTAACGAGGAAATCATCGGCGCCTACATCCAAGCCGGTTACTCTGTCTTTTAACGAAGAACGGGCGGTAAGCAAAATGAAATAAATTGTTTTATATTCCTCGGTGCTTTTAACCGCATTACACAATTGCAAACCGTCCATTACAGGCATCGTCCAATCGGCGATTATTACTTTAGGTTTGAATTCTTTCAGAGCTTCTAAAGCTTCTTCGCCGTTTTCTACAGCTTTAACATTGTAGTCGTTTTTAGTTAGCAACCGTTCGAAAATAAAACGCGTATCGTATTCGTCTTCTACCAATAATATTTTATCTTCTTCGTTCAATTCAGTTTATGTTTATTGATTTTTTGCAAAAACGTATTTAAATCGGTTATCGGTTTAGTAATATAATCAACTGCAAAACCATTTTCTAAAAAATAATTAATCTCGCTGTTTTTTTTATAAGCGGAAACCAAAATAATAGGGATATGAGAAAATTTGGAATTTTGTTTTATTTTTTTTGTTAAGTCCATACCGCTTATGTTTTTGCCTTCTATCGTAGTATTTTTAAGATTAATGTCCAATAAAATTAAACTTATTTCTTCATTTTCAATAAGGGAAAATATTTCCTCGGCATCGTCCGATTGAAGAATTGGAATGTTCATTTTTCCGAAGAGATGGGAATAAAATTTTTTTGTAAAGGGATCGTCTTCCACCAAAAGTAAATAGCCAGACATCTTATTCCGAATATTTAACAATTATACTGATTCTGCGGTTGGAAGCATCGAAAGGATTTTTAGGATTTCTCAAACGTTTATCTGCATAACCACGTATTTCGTCAATCTGGGATTCTTTCACCCCGTTAGCCATTAAAACCCGGCGTGCGGCATTTGCCCTGTCTGCACTTAGTTCGAAGTTTGTATAGCCCATTCCGTTTCCCGGATAAGGTCTGGCGTCCGTGTGCCCTTCTATAACAATTTTGTTATTAACTTTTTTTAACCGTTTTGCGATAAGCGCTAATATCTTTTTAATTTCGGGTTTCATTTTGGCTGTTCCCACTTGAAAAAATTCACCTTTATCCGATTCGGCCAATTCTATCCTCAGACCTTCATCAACAACTTCTACATCAATAAGTCCCTCAAAATCCTCAAACCCGTTTCTATCCAATTCTTCCTTAAGGGCTTTCCCCATCTGGGTAAGTCTTTCCTTTTCCAATTCCTTTTTTTGAGCTTCCGTAAGCAGAGAGGGGGTGGCTTTACTATTTCTTCCCGCACCCTTGAAAACGCTTGGCCCGTTACCTGAACCGAAGCCGCTCGGATCGTTAAAATAACCGGCAATGTTATTTTTTACGTCTTCGTTTTGTGCAAGTATCCAAAGTACAATAAACAAAGCCATCATTGCGGTTACGAAATCGGAATAAGCAACTTTCCACGCTCCGCCGTGATGACCGTGTTTTCCTTTTTTGCCTTTCTTAATTATTATCGGCGCATCATTGTGTTCGTTTTCACCCATTCGCTACTCGCTTTTTCCTCTCAGATAATTTTCAAGTTCCGAAAACGTTGGGCGTACATCCGAAATTAATGTTCTTCTGCCTATTTCAACAGCAACAATCGGCGGATTTCCTTTAGCATATGCAATAACACAAGCTTTAATGGTTTCAAGATATCTCACTTCATCTTCAATCATGTGTTCGATGAATGTGGCAAGCGGTCCGATGAATCCGTATGAAAGCAAGATTCCAAGAAATGTTCCTACCAGTGCAGCAGCAACATGGTGACCAACTGCTTCGGCGCCGTCGTTAATACTTCCCATTGTTATAATGATACCGAGGACTGCCGCAACAATTCCCAACCCCGGGAAAGCATCGCCCACTTTGGTAAGCAACGAACTTACAGGATGGTTTTCGGCTTCGAATGTTTCTATTTCCACATCCATCAATGCTTCCACTTCGTGCGGGGGAACACCGCCGGATAACATTACTTTAAGCGTATCGCAGAGAAAAGCAACCGCTGTTTTGTTTTTAATAAATTTTTCATTTGCCGAAAGTATATCGCTTTCTTCGGGAGATTCGATATGTTTTTCGATTGCAAGCAAGCCATCTCTTTGCGCTATTAAAAACAAATCGTATAACGATTTGAGTAGTTGTAAATTATCTTCTTTCGTTGCATGTTTTAAGCTTATCGCTTTGGGAATTGTGGCAAATATCTTCTTTATGTTATCCAAACCGGCCATAATTAAAAGACTGCCAATGGCAGCTCCGCCGATGGTTATAAATTCTGAAACTTGCACTAACACCAAAAGATGTCCGCCTGCCATTGTAAATCCGGCAATCAGACTTGCTAAAACGACAACACCGCCAATAATTATAAACATATTAGTTAACTAGTTTGTTTTGAAAAATTTTGTTTAATCGAATTAACAATCTGAAAAATTTCGTTACATTTAAATTCGGCAAATACCCAATCGGTCGGAGAATTAAACTCTCTTTTTTCCAGTTCTTCACTTATTTCGGTCAATTCCGGATATCCCATAGTTCCGCCCGAACCTTTAATTTCATGAATAGCACTTTTTAGTTCTTGTTTATCTTTATTTCTAATAGCATTTGTAATCCTATTTTTCTTTTCGGGAAAAGAATCAAGAAAATATTCTATTAAATCATGCTTAAATTCGTTTACTTCTTCTTCCGTAAGCATTGCTTCGGAAACTTCCACGGATTCTTTTCCTATTACTTCGTTTATATATTCGAGAATTTTTTCATTTTTTAAAGGTTTGGATAAAACTTTGTCGGCTCCAGCTTCCAGTGCGGCAAGAACATTGCGACGTGCCGTATTTGCGCTGATTACTATAACCGGAATGTCTTTAATTTCATCCAACACTTTTTTAACATTTAACATTTTCAAGCCATCCAAATTCGGCATCATCAAATCGAGAAATATTACCGCCGGTTTAACTTCAATAGCTTTTTGAATTCCCTCAACACCGTCGGTACTTGTGTAAACCATAAATCCTCTGGATTCCAAAAATCTTTTTAGAAACATGAGAATTTCATTCGAATCATCAATAATCAATATTTTCTCTTTATGGTTTATCATTTTTCCTTGTTAATCTTGTTCAATTTCAGTTTGTCCAAATCGAGATGAATTTTGCTCATCTTGGTAGCTTGAACCGTATGTTCTTTTACTTTGGAATAAATTTCTTCGCGTAAAATTTTTACATCAGACGGAGCCTCTATTCCTATTTTAACTTGATTATCGTTTATTCCTACAACGGTAATAACAATATCATTTCCGATTCTTATTTTTTCGCCTTGTTTTCTGGTTAACACTAACATTTCACACTCTAATTTTTTACAAAAAGTTGGTAATCGACCGGATATGCTTCCGAATCTATAATCTTTTGAAATCCGTTTTTGTCTTCGTGGTTTATATAAATCGGTGCTTTTAAATTTATGGTAATGTTTGCAGGATCTTTATCCAATTTTACGATTCCGAAAGGTTCGTATCCTTCGTTTTGTTTATAATTTTCCATCAATAAATTTATAGGGAAAAGAGGGAAAACTATTTCCGGTTGATCTACGGAAGTAAGCCAGTAAAAAATTCCTTCGTCTTCCGAAATTAGTAAAAACCGTTTCAGTTCTTCGAAACCGAGAATCCCGTTTTCGAAAGAAATTATTTTCTCTTCTTGAAATTCTACTTCACCGAATTGATCTGTTTTAAGTTTCATTTTAGTATTACCTTTTTAATATTATAATATCAACCCTTCTATTTTGTGCCCTGCCTTCCGGAGTATCGTTTGATGCTACGGGCTTGTATTCCGAATAACCCACGATCGCCACTCTGTCGGGGTTAAGTCCTTCGGTATTCATTAAATAATAAGCTGTGTTTGTGGCGCGGGCAACCGATAAATGCCAATTCGACGGATATTGGGGTGTATTTATTGGAATATTATCGGTGTGTCCCTCTATTCTTATATCGTTCGGGATTGTTCTAAGTACTTTAGCGAGTTTACTTAAAATCGATTTTGATTCGGGATTCAATTCAGCTTCTCCCGTTTTGAATAAAATATTATCCAAAATTCTGATTGTTATTCCTCTTTCGTTTTCAATCAGCTGCACATTATTTCCGTAGTCGTATTCGTCAATCACACTCTGCAATGTTTCTCTTAGGGTTCGGCTTGAATTCATGTTACCCGTAAGTAACATGTTTTGGTTTCCCAACCCTTCCACTGCTTTTTTAGTACTAAAAACACTGCCGAAAGCATTCATAATATCTTTATATTTATCTGCGTCAACATTTGAAATCGTGTATAAAATAATAAATAACCCCAAGAGCAAAGTTATCAGATCCGCATAAGTAATCAGATAACGATCTTTATCGTGATCGTCTTGAAAAAATGAATCGTCCGGACTTAAGCGGCTCTTAGCATTTTTTGTTCTTTTTGCGGTAACAGGCTCATTAATCGCGATCTTATTAATGAGGGGATTTCCCCGCTCTGAATCGCCAGAACCCCCTCCAACGATACTTCCATCATATGTTTTTCTTCCAAGTGGCATTGTTTAAGTCTATCCGCTATTGGTAACCATAGTAAATTTGCACTAAAAATCCCCCACAAAGTTGCAATAAAAGCTGTTGCAATATTATGAATTAAGGTTTGCGGATCGTCTCCGGCTTGAGCCAAAGTCATAATCAGTCCCATCACGGTTCCGATAATTCCCATAGTCGGAGCATAACCGCCCATCTTACTAAAAATAAATATATTACTGAAATGGCGGTCTTGCATAGCTTTCATTTCCGCCAAAGCAATACTTTCCAAAGAATCGGCATCCGTTCCGTCCATTACAAATCTTAAAATTTTCTGAGGGAACGGATACTGTAATTTGGATAAATCTTTTTCTACCGATATTAATCCTTCTTGTCTGCTTTTAGTTGCTATGTAAACAAAAACGTTAATTAGTTTTTTTACGTCATATTTCCGCGGGAAATAGGCAAGTTTTATAAGCGGAAATATTTTTAAAAATTTATCGAACCCGAATCCTATAATTGTTGCAGCAAAAGTTCCGCCGAATACGATTATTAACGGCGGCAGTAAAAACAAACTTTCGGCTTTTCCGCCTTCTAAAAAAAAAGCTCCGAATACAGACGCAATTCCAAGAAATAAGCCGTAAACGCTTCCTTTATTACGGAACATTATAAGTAATCCAATAATGATTTAGGTAATATCATAGATGAAATTTTATAACTGGAATCCAAACTAAACTGAGCGCTTTCCAAATCGATTAATTCTTGCGCCATATCTACGTCGTTTTCCACAGATAAAAGTTTCAATAATTCAAATTTTTGATTTTGTAACAAATCCAACGTATCGTTTAACCGGTTAGTGATATTTCCCGCTTCAGATAATTTATCGAGAACATGAGAATTGAATTCCTCAACAATTTGAGTTTGCATTTTATTCGGTCTTTCGCCGTTTCTTAATTTTTCTTTAATGGATAAAAGAGTATTGAAAATATCCGCTTTCTGGCTTAATGAATTAACTATAGCGGTATCGTCCGAAGTTTCCATCATTTTATCAAAATCTATTACCAAGTTAATTTCCGGATCGTCCAACTGAATCATGATATCACTCGGGTCGTCTCCGTTAACCGAAACCAATTCCCCGCTCGATGAATCGAAAACCAAATCATTTACGGTTTGGCTGTCAATAACATTGGAATCCGAATCTACGATTTCATACGAGAGATCATAAGTATTATCGGCGGTTTTCGTATAACTTAATGTGATTGTATATTCATTACCGTCGGCATCGTATATTTTTTCGGAACTTTGTTGTACTGAACCTATCGCAGCATTTGAACTTAAATTTCCGGATTGTTCAAGCACCGGAAGGAAAAGTTCCTTGCCGGTAATATTCACTTTTTGAAATACATTGTTGGAAAGTCTGATTTTTTGTACTCCGCCGATATCGCCGTTAAACTCAACGCTTTTTCCGTCGGCAGATAAACTGAACGGTTTTGTAGAATGATTCGTTCCGCCGAAGTTATACATATTGTTATATTCCGAATTAGCCAAATCTATTATTGTATTCAATGCCGCATCGATATTTGAAGCAAACACATCCAAATCTTCATCAACCGTAGCATTAGTAAGTTTTGTAAATTCCACCAATACTTTTTGGGTTTCCGTTTGGATACCTTCCATTGCAACTATCGAACTATCAAGCATTGAAATGCTGTTTTCTATGTTATTTGCAAACGACTCATTATTACGTATTTGGTTTTTTAATCTCATTATTCTTGAGTTTGCCAAAGGCGAATCCGAAGGTTTATTAACCTTGTTTTGCGTTGTAATTCTTTCTTGAATAAACGCTATTCTATCTTTGGCATTCGATAAATTCCGTAAGAATGCAAATTGTAAAAACCCGTCCGGTACTCTCATTTTTTACACCAAGTTTATTAATGTTTCAAGTAAATCGTCTGCAAGCGTAATTAATTTTGCCGCAGCATCATACGATTTTTGATATTTAAGAACATTTACCATTTCTTCATCCGTAGAGACCCCGGAATATTGCATTTTCTGTTGTTCAAGTTGCGCCAAAACCAAATTATATGAATCGGCATCTTGGGAACTGACTTGAATATCGTTAGCAATTTCACTTATATAATTCGAATAATTTTCGGAAATAGTTAAGCCGTCTTCGTATGTTACATTTCTCAGACCGGCAATTTCCAACGCAATTTCATTATTTCCATTCGTACCGTCCTTAGAAACGGCAATCATACTGGGATTTTCAAGTATTTTCTCATTAATTTTTAATTCTCCGTTTTCGTAAGATGTGAAGAATAAAATGCCGTCTTGCGGCGGATTTGTGTTTGTGTAACCTTTTTTATGAACATTGTTAACCGAGTCGTAGATTTTCTGCGTAAGTGCATCTAAACTTTCCAGATACTTCGGGACTTTCTCGGCAAAAATATCGGTAACAGCTTTAAGTTCGCCGCCGCGTAGCGAAACGGTTGCGGCACCGTCTTTAGTTTGAACTTTAAGTTTCCCGTCTTCTTGGGCAAGTTTAAATTCAACTCTGTGCAATCCGTCAACGGCAAAAACTCCGCCGATGGAAACGTTCGCCACGTTGTTTTTATCTATATTAACATTAATGTTTGCTATTTGGCTCAACTCATTAAGCAACGCGTCCCGTTTGTCAAGTAAGTCGTTTGGACTGTATCCTACAACGGATGCTTCATATATTTGTTTATTCAACATGTGAATCTGTTCGGTAATGGTGTTTATTTTACTTACCATGTTTTGTGCATCCGCTCTCATATCAGATTGGATTTGCGTAAGATCGTCATGAATATTTTGAATTTTTTCCGAAAGTTGTTGAGCCGCTTGAATAACGCTTGTCCGTAAAGGTGACGAAGTGGGATCAACCGATAAATCATCCCATGATTCAAAAAATTTATTAATCAAATTGGAAAGTCCGTAATCGGAAGGCTCGCTGTATAAAGATTCAACTTGACTTAAAACTTGCGCTTCTTTCTGTGCGGAATAAAAATTCTGGTTTGCGTTTCTTATTTGCCTTTCCGTAATTTCGTTGCTTACTCTTAAAACATGATCTAATTTTACACCTGCACCGAATGTAAAGTTTGCTCTGTAATCCGGTCTTTCCGTTCCAAGAACAACCAACCGTCTGCTATAATTCGGATTATTCGCATTGGCAATATTATCGGAAACAATGGACAACGCCCTTTGATAAGTAAACAAACTTGTTCGCGATATATTAAATAAATTACTTATACCCATTTTTTAACCTTTTTTATCTATTAACGATTTGGTTGTTGTGTTTAATATTGCCGAAATAGTTTCCGAAACAAATTGACGCGTATGTTGAATAAGGAACATGTTTTGCTTATTTAACTTCATTATTTCGGAAATATATCCTTTAATGGTATTGTTAAATGTCTGTAAGGTCTTCAGCTGTTTTTCGTCCGCTCTTCCTTTTAATACAGAGAGCAGATTGGATATTTTGAAATCATTATTACTCAAATTGAGTTTTTGATAAATCTCAATGATGGAATCCAAGCGTTTCTCTTCATTAGTTTGAATTTTAAGCAACAATTTTTCTTCTTGCTTTATAATTTCTTCCAAAGCCGAATTATTACGTGAAACAAGTGCTTCTTGTTTCTTCTTCATTACTTCCAAAAGCGATTGCAAGTCTTTCTTTTGGGTTTCCAATACCGTTAGTATTTTATCGATTTTCATGATGAACTCAAATTATTTAAATAATGTTTAACTCTGTTTATATAAGTTTTTGTTTCGGTAAAAGGCGGAATGCCTTTGTATTTCTTAACGTTGCCGGGTCCGGCGTTATAAGCGGCTAAAGCAAGGTCTTTATTACCATTATATTGTCGAAGCATTAGCGCCAAATATTTAGTGCCGGCAAAAATGTTTTCTCTTGGGTCCCAAACATTCTTTACTCCCAAATATTCGGCTGTTGCATCGGTAAGTTGCATCAATCCTTTAGCATTTGCTTTGGAAACGGCTTTCGGATTTCCTCCCGATTCGGCTAAAATAACCGACTTGATTAATTCGGATTCAACCCCGTATTTTTTTGATGCTTCGAGAATTATATGTTCAAACTCGGCAATTTTATTTTGTTTGGCGTTAGCTTTTTTTGCTTTACGCATTATTTCATTTTTCAAGCTGTTCTTCACATTAATTTTCGTGAAACGCAGTTTATTTATATCGAGTTTTTCTCCGGTTAATTTTTCATAAATTTTACCCGCTACACCAAAACTTTTAGCTTCGGACATGTATGTAGCTAATTCGTTTTCAAAAATCGTATCGAACACGTCGCCGCCGTAGTTATTTTCGCCGAAAAGTCCGCCCACCGATTTTGTCATGCTTTTCAACATCATTCGTGTAAGCATGGATTCAAAATCAAGTGAAGTTTTAGCAAGTTTTCGCTTTTCTTCCGGCGTAAAATTATTTTTTACTTTTGCCGGTTGCTTAATTTGCTTTAACGGATTCGATATTTTTAACTCTAACGGTTTCATGTTAAATTATAATTAATTCTGCGTTTAATGCTCCTGCTTCTTTTAATGCTTGAAAAATTGCTATTATATCTCTCGGGGAAACTTTTAACGAATTCAAAGCCGCCGCAACTTCCTGCACATTAGTCGCCCCGTTTATTGAATATGTAGAACTGTTTTGTTGTTCCACTTTCGGTACTCTGTTATTAAAGAAAACCGTTTGACCTTGAGAAAATCCGGATGGCTGAGAAATTATCGGGAACGACTTTATGGTTATATTCAAACTTCCGTGAGTAATGGTAACCGGCGAAATTCTAACGTTTGTTCCAGAAACAACAGTACCGGTTTTCTCGTTTAATACAACACGAGCCACAACATCTTTGTTCACTTGAATTGATTCCAACGATGCCAAAAAGCCGGTGATATTACCTTTTCTGTTATCGGGAACCTTTACTTTAATTTCACTTCCGCCAATCGGTTTTGCCAATGAATCGTTAAACTGTGTGTTTATTGCATTTGCAATATTATTAAGCGTTGTGAAGTCCGGCTCTCGTAACAGTATTGTTATTTCATCCGTATTATAGTTTTCTGAATTTGTAATTGCTTTTTGTAATTCACCGCCGTTCGGTATCCTACCGCTAAGGGCGTGATTCCGCGCAACCCTTCCGCCACTAACGGTATTTATATCGTAACCGCCTATTGAAACTGCTCCTTGAGCAATTGCGTATACTTCCCCGTTCTTACCGGATAACGGCGTCATCAATAAAGTTCCGCCCATCAGACTTGTCGCATCGCCAAGAGAAGAGACAAGCACATCGAAATTTGCGCCTTGTTGCAGTAAGTTGCTAACGGTTGCCGTTACCATAACCGCTGCAATATTACGCGTTCTTAAGTTCTCTTGCGGAACGGTAATTCCGAAACGTTTGAGCATCGAAATTACTGATTGCACTGTAAACGTTGAACGGTAACTGTCGCCGCTACCCGCAAGTCCTACCACAAGCCCGTAACCGATTAATTGTTCCGATTTAACCCCTTTGAAATATGCGATATCCTTAATTCGTTGGGCATCTACAATTCCGTTGAGCAAAATAAAAATTAATATAACCTTTAAGTATTTCATTTTATCACCTAAAATAACCAATGGAATAGTTTAGTTAACCAACCCGGGCTTTGAACCCGGTCGATTGCCCCGCTTCCTTCCAGAATAAGTTCCGCTTCGGAAATATTATACGAATAAACCGTATTGTCGGCTTGAATATCCGAAACTCTCACTATGCCTTTTATTGAGATCATCTGTTCTTCACCGTTGATTGATATTTTTCTGCTTCCTTTTATATGCAGCAATCCGTTCGGTAAAACAGAATCGATAAGCGCACTGATTTTTGTTCTAAACATTCCGGATGATTTTGTCACTCCCGCACCTTTGAATTCACTGTTTGTGCCAAGGTCTAGATCGGCGCCGGGTATTGAATTTCCTGATACACTCCCTTTTCCTCCCAGACCGATATCGCTTGATCTACCCGTTGAAGTTTCAGCTTTGTTCGATGCTTGAGATGCTTCGACTACAACAATAGTAATCGCATCGCCGACACGCGAAGCTTTGTAATCGGAAAACAATGAATTTGATGCGTATTGTTTCATTGTTTGCCCTAAACTGCAAACAGTCATTGTTAGTAATATGATTATTGTTTTTTTCATTTTCTTACTCAACTATTTCTACTATATTTTTATTTATTACCCGCGCCGCAAATTGTTTACCATTTTTATAATTGTAAACTTTTATTACGTCATCTTTGTCTCCGGCGCTTCTTGTTTTAACATTAAAAGAAATTTCAATATTTCCGATTTGTTTAACGGCTTTAACAATCCGGTTTTTCTCAAGCAGCTTGCGTGCTTCAATCATTACATCCTGAAGAACATAATTTTTTCTTATCGTTCTTTTGGCTATCGCATTTTCAATATTAAATTCAACCGCAACCGGTTTATTTCTGAGTTTCGCAACATCCATTTCCTTTACAGTAAAATCATTGACAGACAATCTTTCACCTTTCTTTATGTCATTTACCGCAACCAGAACATTTTTATACAACCTTACTCTTAACGAAATATAGGATTGTGTTTTCGTATTTCCTTTTTCAAGATAAACCGGCAAATAAGCCATTGCGCCTTTTAATTTCAATTCTTTGTCTTTTGCCAATTCCACTTTCACGTTACGCGCTTCAAATATTTTTGGTGTTGATAACACTTCATACTCAAACCGGTTGTAGCCGGTTAATTTGGATTTCAGATAATCGTTAATCATACTATCCGAAAGCCGGCTACCGAATATTCCCAAAAGTATGATTAATATATTCGTTAACATTTTAGTTACTATCCCCGTTTTAGATTATTGGCTATTGAAAGCATATCTTCAACGGTTTTAACTGTTTTGGAATTTATCTCGTATGCACGCTGCGCTGCAATCATATTAATCATTTCCTCGACTATATCTACATTTGAAGCTTCAAGGAAGCCTTGGTTTATTTCCCCGAAACCGTCTTTAGCAGGATCTCCGAGAATCGGCGGACCTGATGTTTCCGTTTCTGCGTAAAGATTATCGCCAAGTGCTTTCAAGCCTGCGGGATTAACAAATTTTGCCAGTTGAATATTTCCCAATTCAATTTTATCGCCGCCCACTTCGGTTAAACTAACCGCGCCGTCTTTGGAGATATTTATCCGTAAAGTCGCATCGGTAATGGTAAAACCCGGTTCCAAAACATATCCGCCGGTTGTAACGATTGAACCGTTCGCGGAAATTTTAAACGAACCGTCACGCGTATAAGCATAAGTGCCGTCGGGTTTCCTTACCTGAAAAAATCCGTCGCCTTGAATTGCCAAATCCAATTGGTGATCGGTTTGTCTGAGATCACCCTGTTGAAATATTTTTTGCGTTGAAGAAATTTTAACGCCGCTACCAACTTGAATGGTAGGGTTTCCGTTTTCAACAACACCGGTTTCATCGGCATTTCTCGGATTAGCCGCAACCTCTTGATACATAAGGTCTTTGAACTCAGCTCTATTTCGCTTAAAACTGGTTGTATTAATATTCGCAATATTATTAGAAATTACTTCGATGTTCAGCTGTTGAGCATACATTCCGGAAGCAGCTGCTCTTAATGCTCTGTTTGGCATTATACCTCCTTATTATTAAACTTTACCGATTTCTTTTGCCTGTCCCATCATTTGGTCGAGCGAAGCAATCATTTTTTGTGAAGCTTCGTAATCTTTTTCCAATTTGATCATCGCTTGCATTTCCAAAATCGGATTTGTATTCGATTCTTCCAAATATCCTTGATGTATTTCGAAATCGCTCTCCGGCGCTTTTCTATAATCTTCATCCGCCAGGTAATATTTTCCGTTTCCGCTTCTTATAAGTTTGCGGGTGTCTTCAACTTCAACTATTTTAAGTTGATTAACAATTTCATCCCCCACTTTAATTATACCGTCTTTGGTTATCGTTACCGGTTTATTGCTTTCAAAGATGTTTTCCAGAAAAGATATTTCACCGTTTTTACCTTGTACTCTTTCACCGTCTTCCGTAGTTAGAAAACCTTCCGCATCAATTTTGAATTTGCCGTTTTTTGTTATTTCCAATCCTTGTTCCGTTTTAACCACAAAGAAACCTTTACCCGAAATCGCAAGGTCAAACGGGTTTCCGGTCTCGAGCAAACTGCCCTCAGAAAAATCGGTTATTTGTTTTACCGTTTTGTTTTCTTCCCTATCCAAATATTCTGAGAACGGGATTTCCCTTTTGAATCCGGTCGTATTTATGTTTGCTAGGTTATTGGCAACAATTTCTATGTTTCTAATTTTATCCTGCAAACTTTTGGCGGCAAAATAAAGACCTTTTACCATTGTTCATTTCCTTTGTTGTTAAGGTTTACTTCTTCCATTAACATAATTAGCCGCGATGTAACTTCGGCTTTATTTATTAACGGATTATTCTTATTAAAATATTTCTCCACACTTTGTTTTTCCATTAGGCTTAACTCAAACATCTGTTGAAGCTTGGTAACAATATTTTTTGTGTTTATTGTTTTCATTTTTTTTACGAATAATTCACTACTGATTTATAATTATCAAATATCTTTCTCATATTCTTTTTTTTAAATGATTTAAATCTTAAGAATGATTTCAAATGCATATCCGCATTTATCTTTTCATTAAAAGTTTCCGTAATAAATTTACCTTCTAACGGATCGCCGACAGAATGCAATTCGCCGTAAATTATGTTCTCCGTCAAGTACCCTATTAATTTATTTTCTTTATTATCAGTGGTAATAAAAAGATTATATACTTGCGTATCTTTTTCCGCTTCATACTTTACGTAGTAGAACTTGTAACCTCTTCCATTGCTTAATACAATAAAATCTTTATAAATTCCGGTAAGGGCGAAATAGCTTTTTTGAAGAAGATATTTTTCAAGATATTTCGCGATACTCCCGGTTAGTTGTTCTTCACCAATAGATTTTCTTTGTTGTTCATCTTCCAAGAGTTCGAGAATTTCAATTAAATTATTGTCCTTGTTTTTAAGCTTACCGGAAAGCTCTTCAGCGTTGTTGCAAACAAGATACGACCAAAGTGCTTGCGTAAAACGTGAAAACCCGTTTTCAATTTTATATTCGTTTAGCAATTCGAATATTTTTTCGCTAATGCTTTCAAAACTTTGATCAAATATTTTAATGAATCTGTCTAACACCTTTGCAGTATTGAGTTTATTACTGTTCCATATCAAATGAGTCAGTACTTTTAATTCATCTAATGAGTAATTTGAATTATTCATTCTTAAAAATGTTATCAATTCCTCTACAAAACTTTTTACCAACGGTTTTTGTAATACCAGTAACAGGTTTACCGTTTCAGTGGTTAACGGATTTTTCTTTATTCCCAGAATCTTCAATAATTTATCAATCTGCCGTTCATTGTTTTCTTTCTTTATGTCCAACGATACCGTTAAAGGATTATTCTTTATAATTTTACCTGCAACAATCTCACCGATTTCCAAATCAACCGGTAATTCGGTTACGTATAATTTTCCGTCTATTAAAACTTTTTCTCCTTTAGGGAATTTTTCTATTACTTCAATTTTAACCGGCGTATATCGAATAGTTGTTAACCCAACCGTTTTATCCTTTACCAAGCTTAATCTTGAAAACGGAATATAATTTCTATTTAAATATTTCTTTTCCATTATCTGCTTGCAATTAATTTTAACTTAGCCGCCAATAACAATTCACCTTTTGATATTGAAAGTTCTTTAGCCATTTTTGATAAATTTTCACTTTTGATATTCAATCCTATTTTGCCCAAGCCTATATTTTTTCTCAGAGTTTCAATTTCTTCGTTGTTTTTTCTAATAATTTTTTCGAGTCTTATTTTTTCAATGTTTGCTTTAATTTCCTCCGGGGAAAGCAAGGTTGCTTTAGGTTTTCTTTCCTTCCATTTTCTTACCAGCATTACAAGTAATGCCGTTTCGAGCATAACAAAAATGATAGCAAACATTGTTCGCGTTTTATTCTCAATTTTTGGTTTAACAAGCGATGTCGCTTTTGACGTTTCAATAAAAGTCGATTTCCTTTCATTCTTTTGAAGTTTACTATCAATAATTTCTTTAAGATCAATCCCCGCTTGCGATTGAGCTTTTATTTTACCTGCAAATCCCAATAGCATAACTGCCATAACAAATATTGCAAATGTTCTCATTTATCTTATTCTCCTTTTTAAGGGAAATGTAAGAACAATAGCCGAACCTTTATTTTCAAACGATTCGATTTTGTAATTTCCTTCGTGTCTTTTCATCAGGTTTGCAATAATGTTGACATTAATTTGATACTCACTCAGTTTTTGAGAATTGCCGGTATCCTTTTTCAGTTCGTTAGTTGAAATTATTCTAAGAATAACCTCATTATTTTTGTATCTCGTTTGAATTATTACCCCGCCTCTACTTTGCAAATCCGTATTAATCAAACCGAAAATATTATTCAGCAGTTGGAAAATGTAATTCGGGTGACTTAATACCGACGGTATTCTGTTTTCCAAATCCAGCACGCCTTCAAGGTTTAACCCTTCAAGAGTAGATTTCACAAGGGAAAAATATTCTTTGATAATTTTATTTATGCTACACGGTTGAATTTTAATTTCGTCGTGGTTCACTTCCGAAAATTTTACCAACCGGTCGATAGCTTTACTAATCTTATTAATTTGACGTTTAATTTTTTTCGTTTCTTTTTGATATTCCGGTTTAACATTCAACAAATCCAACTGCGAGATAATAACCTGCATAGGATTACGAATTTCTTCCAAAATTCCGTTCGTTAATTCGCCGATTGCCGCAAGTCTGAAATCATTAGAAAGTTTAGCTTGATAAGTTTGCAGTTCTTTGTAAGTATCTTTTATTTTTTCTTTAAGATGGGCTTTCCCGATTTTTGCCATAGCCGAATTGAGCAAAATCCGAATACTCTTCTTTTCCAAGTCACCCAATTTTTCCTTGGCAAGCGGAGTTAAAATAGCAAGAACGCCTTCGTTTTTGCCGTCGTCTTTAATCGGGAGAATCAAATAATTCAATTTAGGTCCTTGGGAATTATAACTTTCAAGATCGGGTACAACTATTTCCTTATCGGAATCAAACACCAAATTAAGCACACCCTCTTTATAAAAGCCGTTAATTGTACTTACTATTTTCGAATTATCAAGCTTGTCTATCGGTTTAAGATTCAAATATTCATTATCAAACAACAATAATGCGGTATCTTTCAGCGGCAATATTTTTTTCAAATAGATTCCGAGTTTAGCCGCCAGGATATTAGGATCACCAAGCGTTTTAGTATCCTCTTCAAATTCAATAACTGTTTGAATAATGAAAGAATACTTTTCAAGCAAAAAAGCATTGACTTTATTTGCTTCCCGCTTTCTTTCCGCGGCTCTTTCCTTAAACTCGGTTAGATTAACCAACGATTCATAAAACGGAATTGCTTCGATATTTGTTTCTTTGTGAAGTATCATAATTAAAAGACACTCGAATTTAGTTCTTCGATAAACAAATTCCTGTAACTTTCAATAAAGCCTTCCAAATCGCTTTCATTAATTTTAAGCGTTTCGAAAATGCTTTCGTCGAGTTTAAAACGATCATCCAAATAGAAATTACCTAGCTCGAGATATTGTGTCATATAATCCGCTAAATGAACAACTGCCGTCAGCACATCTGCGTTGGTACTTAAATTTGGTTTGTGATGGAATTCGATTGTTTCACAAAGATGAACCGGTAATTTCCATTTGTTCGAAAGGAACTTTCCGATTTCGGCATGAGTCATTCCCAAATATTCCAATTCTATTTCTTCCAATGATTTTTCCGAGTTAACAAATTCATTTGCTATCGATTCGTAAGCGGAATTGAAATATTTGTGCATTACGGGAATACCCAAATCGTGTAATAGTCCGGCTACAAAAGCTTCGCTTCCGATACGGTAACCCAAATCTTCGGCAATTCTTTTTGATGCCGAGCCTGTAATAATCGAATGTTTCCAGAAGTTGCTTTGATCAAAATATTTATCCGATTTATTTTTGAAAGATTCCACCATTGTCAATGCAACTACAATATTTTTGATATCCTGATATCCGATAATCAAAATTGCAAAATCGATAGTAGAAACCTTTCTCGGTAAACCGTATAAAGGAGAATTGGCAATCGATAATATTTTGGTTGACATACCTTGATCTTTTCCGATAATTCTTCCAAGCTCTGCCGCATTAGTAGAAGGATCATCCAATAATTTAGAAACTTCCATAACCGCAGACGACATTGCGGGAAGATTATAAATGTTAGAAAGCATTGATTCCGATTGCTTTCTTCTTTCTTGAATAAGTTGTTCTTCCATTTTGTTTATCCTTAATTAATTTAGTAATTAATAATTTCTTGCTGATATTCAAACAATTCTTTGTAGCTTTCAATAAAACGTTCGAGATATTCTTCGTCGCCTAATTTCAAAATATCGATTACGCTTTTGTCCAATTCCAAATTCCTATCCCATAAATAATTTCCTATTCCCAATTTAACGGTCATGTAATCCGCCAAATGAATTAATGCCGTAAGCTCTTTGTGTTGCTCGGCTTCGGAAGGCGTATGATGAAACGCTACCGATTCCGATAACGAAGCCGGCAAGTTCCATCTGTCCAATAAATACATACCTATTTCTTGATGAGTTAAACCGAGTATTTCCCTTTCCGCTTCAAGAAATGTTAAACCTTTATTTTCAACGGCATTTATTATCTCTTTAAATTCTTTGTTGAAATATTTATAAATCACCGGTATTCCCAAATCATGCAACAATCCCGCAGTAAAAGCTTCGCCGCTTATTTGATAACCGAGATCGTCGGCTATACGTTTTGCCGCAGTAGCGGTAATTACCGAATGCATCCAGTATTTTTTATGAACAAACTTCCCATCGCCCATTTTTTTTAAGGTCTCCATCATCGATAGGGCGATTACGATATTTTTAATTTGATTAAACCCGAGAATAACAACCGCAAAATCAATAGTTGAAACCCTTTTGGGAATTCCATACAAAGGAGAATTTGCAACCGTTAATATTTTTGTTACCAAACCTTGATCCTGACTAATCATTTTTCCCAATTGAGCTGCGCTTGTATTCGGATCGTCAATCATCTTGGATACCTCAACGATAATGAACGGGAGAGAAGGCAGATTATAAACTGACGAAAGAATTCTGATTGCTCTTTTCTTTTTTTCTTCAAGATTCCCTGACTTTGCTTCCTTCATAATCCTTTTCTAATTTTTTTCTTAGCTCTTTCATTATTTTCGAATGAATCTGCGAAACGCGGGAGACCGTTATGTTAAGCACATCTGCAATTTCCTTGTAATTCATTTCTTCGTAGTAATACAAACTGATAATCAACCTGTCTCTCTCGTTTAATTCTTTAATCGCTTCTTTTAAAAATTCTTTTTGCTCTTCTTTGTCGAATTGTTCGTCCGGTTTTTTTGCATCGGAAGGGATTACTTCCGAAAGCGTATAACCGTCTTCGCCATCGTAATGATGATGCAAAGAAACGTTCCGGTAAACAATTCTGTCCTCATCGTTCAGGTTAGCCCTCGGCTTTATTTGCAGCTTTCTCAGTTCGTCGATAATTTTTCCACGGATCCTCTGAATTGCGTAAGTTTCGAACTTTGTTCCGTAATCCGGATCGAAACGGTCGATAGCTTCGCTTAAACCTTCAACACCGAATTGGAAATAATCCTTTTCGTCAATAACATTAAGGTTAATGAACTTCGAGTGATGGATTACGTAATGAACAAGATTAGTATAATTAAACATTATCTGTTTTTTAATCTGCGGGGAGGGCTTCTTTTTGTATTGAGCCCAAAGTGTAGCATTATTCATTATCGCCGCTTCCCACTAATTTTTGGTTAATAGTTTGTTCTTTGTTACCGAACGCTTTGTTTATGGCTTTGATAAACGTAAGCGTTAAAACCGAAAATAAAATTGTAACAACCAGAAATACGATTGTTGACTTAATAATTACATCCTGCACCATCATTCCTTTTTGAGCAAAGATGACGATGGAGATGAAAAATATTAAGAGACCGAAATTGAAAATTATTTTACTCATTTTAGGTTCCTCCTTGCCAAGGTGAATTACAAAGAGCATACCAAAACTTTTTAGCGGGAAACGTTGATTTTAAGCTGTTTTAACAAGGTTTTTGAGCAAGAAAATTGCGGATGATTTTACGGTTGGCTATTATTAACCAGGTGATTGATTTTAATTAATTTTTCAGCGAGCATGCTAAGTTCGGCAATGCTTTTACCTTTTGGGAAATATTCGTAATATGGCTTTTGCTCGATGATGGAAGTCATAATCTCTTTGTCAAAAGTAATATTTCCGAGATAATTAACCTTTGAACCGAGAAAGTGGGAAACCGCTTCCGAAAGATTTTGAAATGCGGTTTTACCTTGTGCGACACCGGCTTTATTTACAATTACATTTATGTTTTTCCCAATTTCATTGACCTTTAACAATTTTGCAATTACATACGAATCCATAACCGATGTCGGTTCGGGAGTGGTTAATAAAACAATTTCATCAACAAGACTGAGAACCGTAATAATATTTTTGTTTGCACCTGGCGCAAGATCTAAAAATATAAAATCGTAATTACCGGCAAGTTTTGTTTTAATATCGCCGATTAGCCGGTACAGCATAGTTTCGGTAATAACCGGGTATTCAACCGCGCCTGAATCCCCGAAAATAAAATGCAAATTTGTTTTATACTTATAAATTAAATCCGTTATTTGTTTATCAAAAGCAAAATAACCATGAAGCTGATTTTGAGAAACGGAATTTAATAATACATTAATATTTGAAAGATTAAAATCCAAATCGATTACCAAAACCTTTTTGCCCTTATCCGCCAAAGCGGCAGCAATGTTAAGCGAAACAAAAGTTTTACCTACTCCGCCTTTTCCCGAAGAAAAAGCATATAATTTCCCGGCTTCTTCATTCCCGGATTTTAAGTTTGCTATATGGTTTAACTCATAAAGTCTTTTAGCTTGTCCAATCAATTTATTTTCCCCGTATAAATCATATTGGCAATAAAATTGGGATCGGCGGCAATTATGTCATCGGGAATAACTTGTCCGTTCGTCAAGTATTTTACCGGTTTGTTAATACTCGAAACCAAATTCAATATATTCCCGTAAGATATTGCTTCGTCTAATTTGGTGAATACCAATCCGTTGTAGTTGAGCTTCTTAAACTTCAGCGCTACGTCTACCATGTTTTTTATATCCACCGTACTGCTTAACACTAAATATGTTTCATCGACTTTTGCGGCTTTGAGATAATCGTTAATTCCGTCAAGAAGTTCCGGTTTATTTTGACTTCTACCAACGGTGTCTATGAAAATTATATCTTTCTTTTTCAACATGGATATTTGTTTTTTCAAATCCGAAGGTTCATACGCAACATAAAAATCGATATTGCTTATTTCGGAAAATATTTTTAACTGATCCATTGCTCCGAGCCGGTAAGTATCTATTGAAATCAAACCGATATCAAGGTTGTGGAGAATTTTGGATATCACCGCCAGTTTAGCAATACAAGTGGTTTTTCCAACTCCGGTCGGACCGACAAGCGCAATGGTTTTAGGTCCTTCGTTCTTTTTTACTTCGAAACTTTCGGTAGGAATCATCGAACCGATTACGGAAACCAAATGTTCGTCAATATTATTTTCATTCAAAAGACCGGAATATTTTTTCAGTTGTGCAATTATCGATTCCGCCAATCCGTTATTGATATCTTGTTTGATTAATCTTTCTTTTACCTTTCTTAAATCTATTTTATTTTCTTCTCTTATAATTTCCGGAGCGGGGTTGGGGAATTTCGGTTTTCGTTTCTGCTGATAAATTTTCTCCGATAATTTTTTCAGTTCCTCTTCAAAATCGGCAACAGAAGAATTTTGAGCTTTCAAATTTCTCTTTTCAGTTTTACTTTCCGGTTCGTCGAAGCCGGCTGTAATCTCAAACATCTTTCGACCGTTACCGTTTCCGAGTACTTTTGTATTCAAAACAATAGCTTCGCCCCCGAATTCGGTTTTCATCGATTCTATCGCTTCTTTTAAAGTGGGGGCAACAAATTTTTTTATCTGCATATTAGACCTCTACTTTACCAAGAAATTCGATTTCAATATTTGCCGGAAGTTCCGTGTACGAAAGCACTACGATATCCGGGAAAGTTGTGTGTAATAATCTAAACAAGTATGGACGTATGGTCGCGGAAGTAATTAAAATCGGCATGTAACCCAATTCCTTAACCGAATTAATATTTTCTTGGAGCGATTGATTCAAAGCTTTTAACATATCGGGAGTTAATCCCAAAGTTTGAGTTGCATCGCTTTGCTGGCTTAAAGCATTTGTAATATATTCTTCCAATTTTTCTCCGACCGCCAAAGCATGAATTGTATTATTGGAATCCTTGTATAAGTTTGCGATGGTATCACTTAACGAATGGCGTACGTATTCGGTAAGCACATCAACATTTTTGGTAACTTTCGAATAGTCAATTAACGACTCGAGAATTTGTACCAAATCTTTTATCGGTATTAATTCCTTCAATAAATTCTGCAATACTTTTTGAATTGTTCCGAGCGGTAATAATTCGGGATTTATATCTTCAACAACCGCCGGGTATTCTTTTTTCAAATTTTCAAGAAGTTGCTTAACAGATTGACGTGTTAAAATTTTATCGAAGTTTTTCTTTATGGTTTCTTGCAAGTGAGTTGAAAGAACCGAAATACTATCGACCACCGTATATCCGAGTAATTCCGCTTTGTCTTTTTCTTCATCGGTAATCCAAAAACCGGGCAAATCGAAAGCAGGATCTCTTGTAGGAATACCGCTGAGTTTTTCGGTAATCTCACCCGAGCTCATAGCCAAATATCGGTCGCTGTATATTTCATAATGCGCTACAATATTTCCTTTAATCTTAATTAGATATTCGTTGGGATTCAGTTGAAGATTATCGCGCACGCGCACCGGCGGAACCAAAATACCGTATTCCAAAGCAATATATTTTCTTGTGGAAGAAATTTTTTGAAACAGATTACCGCCCTTATTTTCATCAACCAATGAAATTAAACCGTAACCGATTTCCACTTCAACGGGATCAACTTGCAAGTATTCTTCCACTTTCTCTTCAGCGGTTTCCGTTGTAACAACTTCTTCTTCATCTTCGGAAGGAAGTTCTTCATCTTTCGATTTATTAAGGAAGAAAGTGATTACCCCGAGCGAACCGCCTAAAAACATGAACGGTATGGTCGGCATCCCCGGAACAATACCGAATAAAATAACGGCACCGGCAACAGTACCAAGCACACGCGGATTGGAAAACAATTGAATCCGCATTTGCTTATCCATCGATTTTCCTTCGGCGCTTTTGGTAACCACCATACCTGCGGAAGTAGCAATAAGTAAAGCCGGCACTTGCGAAACCAAACCGTCGCCAATAGTTAAAATTGTATAAGTTTGCAATGCGGTATTAATTGCCATTCCACCTTGAACCACGCCAATAATAATACCGCCGATAATGTTAATCGCGTTAATTAATAATCCGGCTATTGCATCCCCTTTAACAAATTTACTTGCACCATCCATCGCGCCGTAAAATTCTGCTTCCCGCGATATTGCATCCCTTCTCGCTCGGGCTTCCGCTTCCGTGATTAACCCGCTGCTCAAATCTGCATCTATTGCCATTTGCTTTCCGGGCATTGCGTCCAAAGTAAATCTGGCGGCAACTTCGGAAATTCTTCCGGAACCTTTAACGATAACTATGAACTGAATTATAACAAGGATTAAGAATACTATGAATCCTACAACATAACTTCCGCCAACTACAAACGAACCGAAAGTTTCTATCACTTTTCCAGCATAACCGTTTAATAATATTAACCTTGTTGAACTTATATTTAACGCAAGTCTGAAAATTGTTAACACTAATAGCAGTTGCGGGAAAACAGATATATCCAAAGGGGAATTGATATACAGCGAAACTATTAATATTAATACGGCAAAGGTAATATTTAATGCCAATAGAAAATCAAGGAAAAATGCGGGTAACGGAATAATCATCAATCCGAGCATAAAGATTATTCCGAACGCAAATAAGAAATCGCTATTTTCTAAAACTTTTTTCAGCATTAAATAATACTTTTCTTTTTATTATTCTTTAATTGAAAAACATACGCCAATATTTGTGCCACCGCTTTATATAAATTTTCCGGAATTTCATCGCCGACATCACACGCTTTGTAAAGCGCCCTTGCAAGCTGAACATCTTCATAAAGCGTAACATTATTCTCTTTTGCAATCTTTTTGATTTTTTGCGCTACGAGATCCATTCCTTTGGCAACAACTTTAGGTGCGGAATATGAGCCAACTTCATATTTTAGTGCAACTGCAAAGTGAGTAGGGTTTGTGATTACAACATCGGCTTTGGGAACTTCTTGCATCATTCTGTTCCTTGCCATTTCAATTTGCTTACCTTTTATCCGTGCTTTAATTTCCGGATCCCCTTCCGTTTGCTTATGCTCTTCTTTAACCTCTTGTTTTGTCATCATCAAATTTCTTTTGAACTTAAACTTTTGGTATGTCAGATCGGCTGCCGCGATTAATGCATAAACCAATGTGATTTTCCAAAGGAACGACATTGAATTTTCCATTATAAATTCAACAATCTCACCAAGCGTATAGTGGATTAACTTAAACGTACTCATTAACATATCGGATAAAATTATATATGAAACCCATCCGACAATTAGAATTTTGAACATTGATTTTAGAAGTTCCACAAGCGGTTGAGTTGAGAAAAACTTATTTTTCAAACCTTTAAGCGGATCTAATTTCGAAAACTTCGGCATAAGCGCTTTCGGCGTAAGCTTAAAGCCCACTTGCCCGTAACCCGCAATAAGCGAAATTAAAACCAATCCCAATAAAAGCGGCGCCATTGTTAACGCAAAAAACATTACCGCTTTCATGAAGTAAACACGGAGTAATTGAACAGTCAAATCGAGTTGACCCAAAGAACCGAAAATATAAACACTCAGTTCTTTAAAACGATTACCAATAAACGTTTTACTCGAAAACAGAATGAAAAGTCCCGTTGCAAATATTGCTAATGAGTTTAATTCCTGACTCTTTGCAACTTGACCTTCTTTCCGGCTATCGGCTAATTTCTTCGGGGTTGCTTGTTCGGTTTTTTCCTGTCCGTTTACCTCAGGCATTTACTCACCCCGCCATATACTTAATAATATCTAATAATTTCATTTCATAATTCTTCAAAAGTGTTTCAAAGAAATAAACATACATCGGAATCAAAACAATGAAGATTGCAATACCAACCATAATCTTTAACGGTAGGATCACAAAAAACACTTGAAAATTCGGGCTGACACGAGAGAGAATTCCACTGGCCAAATGAATTAAAAAAAACGCAACAATTACAGGTGCAGCAATTTGTATGGATAAAATAAACATAATAGCAGAGTATTTAATCATTAACGTATGGACGCTTTCGTTTATAGGATAAAAACCAAGCGGAATTACCTTGAACGAATAAATCAACGCCTGTATAATGAAATGATGCCCTTTAATCAAAAGAAATACTACAGTTGCCATCATTATCATTAAAACCGTAAGCATATTGTTTTGAGATTCGGTTGACGGATCGAACATTTCAGTCATTACAATTCCCATGTCCCTTCCTATATTCAGACCGGCATAACCTATTCCCTCGAATACAAATCTCAAAATCAAACCCATTAAAATTCCCGTAATTGCTTCCTTCAGTGCAATAAGAGCCAAAGGAATTAGCCTGTCGTCGTATTTAATATGACTCGTATCAACAGAGAACAAAATTACGTACGTAATTAATAACGAGAGTGCGAGCTTCGGCACCATAGGAATATTTTTGTTGTTGAAAAGGGGCACAACAATAAACATTGCCAGAATGCGGATATATATCATTATTCCGCCGAGAAAATCCGATACCAGAATTTCCGTCATTTCACAACTGTGGTTATTAGGTTAAATATCTTGTTGGTAAATTCAATCATCTTATCGGTAATGAACGGCAGCGATACAATTATCGCTATAGCCGTTATCATTATTTTGGGTACAAAAGTCAGCGTCATCTCTTGAATGGAAGTTGCCGCTTGAAATATGGAGAGTACAACACCGACTGTTAGTCCGGCGCCCAAAATAGGCAATAATATTAACAAAACGAGATAAAACGCTTCAGTTAAAATTCCTATAACTAAATCGATTGACATTATGCAAAACTCCTAACAAGTGAACTGACAATTAAATTCCAACCGTCTACTAAAACGAAAAGTAAAATTTTAAACGGCAGAGAAATAAGCATGGGCGGCAGCATCATCATGCCCATTGACATAAGAATACTGGATATTATCATATCGACCATAACAAAAGGGATAAATAAAAAGAACCCTATAATGAACCCGGCTCTTAACTCACTAAGAATATATGCCGGAATTAAAATATGAATAGGCAAATCCGCCGGAGTGTTAGGTCGTTGTATGCTCGACATGCTGGCGAAAAGCTCAAGGTCCTCATTCCTTACATTTTTAAGCATAAAATTTCTAATGGGCTCAATCCCCTTATCGTAAGCTTCTTCTATGCTTATTTGATGATCGAGATACGGTTTCAGCGCAGTTTGGTGAACGGTTTCCCAAGTGGGAGCCATTATGTAAAACGTAATGAACAACGCAATTCCGGCCAACAACTGATTAGGCGGCATTTGCATTGTACCCATCGATGTTTTAAGAAATTGAAAAACAATTATTATTCTTAAATAAGATGTTGTCATTATCAAGATTGACGGAGCAAGCGATAAAATTGTAAGAAGTAATAAAAGTTGAAGAGTAACTGACAAATCATCCGGATTATCCGATGTTCCGATACTGATTCCTACCGAAGGCAACGGAACCGTTGTGGTTTGCTGTTGAGCCAAGGTAACGGTAGAATTTAAAATTAAAATTAATCCCAAAATCATTAATAATTTCTTCATCTCAAGCCCATATTCTTTTTAAGCAACTGAAGAAAGGTTGGTTTTTCAGTGCTCTCGTAACCGGGAAGATTTTCATCAAATGAATCTTCCATTTTATCAATAAGGTTAATTGAATTTTCCGCAACACCCAGAACGTAAACTTTATCGTCTATCTTAACAATAGAGATAAACTTTTTCGGCATAATTGTTTGAGTTGATAAAATTTTAATTCTTAACGAATAGTTGTTTTTACCCGGGGATGAATAAAAATATCTTTTCAATAGATATAACATTCCGTACATTGCGCCGAGCATTACGAACAGGATTAAAAAAACTTTTGCGATATCCCAAAAGCTCATTTCTCCAATCCTTTCAACCTTTCGGAAGCATCCACCAAGTTTGTTATTCTGATACCGAAATGTTTATCTATAACAACAACTTCGCCTTCGGCAATCTTTTTATTATTTACAAATATATCGACAGGTTCACTCGCCAACTTTTCCAACTCAATAACATAGCCTCTTTCCAATTCCAAAATGTCTTTAATTTGCATTTTCGTGCGACCCAGTTCGATGTAAACATTCAGTTGAAGATCTTTAAGAAATTCTAATTTCTCATCGTCCACAACTCCTTTCTTCTTCGAATCATCGAATGCCGGGAAATCCGCAACGGCAGCGTCAACGTCAGCCGGTTGCTCTTCGGCTTGAAAATCGGCCGCTTGTTCGGCTTCCGCTTGAACCGTTCCCGAATCTTCGGTGCCGACGGATTCTGCTTCCGCATCATTCGTCTCGGGCATTTGCTCGTTGTTTAATTCATCTTGATTTTGAACGTTTTCTTCAGCCATATTTATTTACTCCTCTTGAAATGCTTTTCTCGTAATTTTTACCGATTTATGTTTATTTGATTTTCCGGGAATTCCGTAATACAAATTTTTATTATCAATTTTAATTAAAACTTCTTCACCGATTTTTTTATCCGTTGTTATCACATCACCAACTTTAAGTTGCATCAACTGCTGGAACGAAATTGACGACCGGGCAAACTCAACTTCCACGGACATTTCGGTTTCGAGAAGTTTTTGAGTTAAAATACTTTTCGATGTCGTACCGTCATGTTTAATCGGACGAATGGAAGATAAATTTTGAGTCGATAATTTTGAAAGTATCGTATCGAAAGCATATGTTGCAAAACAAATATTCATCAAATAAGCTTGCTCGCCAATAAGAATTTCAAACGTTATCAACAAAACACTTTCGCTTTGTGAAGTTATTTGAACAAAATCAACATCGGGCTCGAATTTATCGACTACAAATTCATAATCACCGACAATCTGCCAGGCTTTTTGTAAGTCCTGCATGATTTTTTCAACTATCGTCTGCAAAACCCTTTGCTCTATAACGGTAATTACGTTTGAGCTTTTCGAACCCATTCCGTTTCCACCCAATAATCTGTCGATTAATGTAAAAGCGAATTCGTTGCTGAATTCCAAAATTCCTTTTATATCGGTCTTTTTAATATCGAACGTAAACAGACAAGCCGGATTGGATACGGAAAGAACATACTCGGAATAATAAATCTGATCGACCGTTAAAACATTAATATTTATAATTGATTGCAACTTGGACATTAAATACGAACCGAATAACTCCGCAAAATTTTCGTAAATATTTCTAATCGTTCTCAGTTGGTTCTTCGAAATCCGGTTAGGTAACCGGAAATCGAACGGAATAACCTCTTTGCCCGATGACTCGGGTTCCACGGTTTCTTTCGGTTCGGACTGCGAGCCCATATTGTTTAATAGGGCATCAATTTCATTTTGCGATAATACTTCGGCCATTTTAGTTTAACACGTATTTACTGAAATAAACTTTTTTAACTTTGGTTTTCGGAATCAACTTTTTTACTTGTTCCAACAATTCGATTTTAAGCGAATCTTTTTCAAGCGGATTGCTTAATACATGAAGGCTTTTTTGAGATAAAGTGGAAATTATCATATCTCTGACGATTACATCTTTTTCTTCCAACTTTTTCTTTTCTTCTTCTCCGCCTTTTACTTCCAAACCAACGGAAAGTAGCAATAATCTTTTGCCGCTCGTATGCGCCGGATTAATAATTAAATCTTCCATCGGATATATAAACGATTCCCCCTCTTCTTCGTCTTCGGTTTCTTCCGCTGCGGCTTCTTCGCCTTCTTCTCCGTCGTGACTTTTAACTTGTTCCGCATGAGCAGAAGCACTCGGTTTAACCAAAAAATTTGCCGTTACGAAATAAACTATAACAAGCTGCAATACGAAAAGCGGTACTCCTATAAGGATTATCTTAAAATTAAATCCTTTCTTTTTACCTTCTTGTTCTTGTTTTTCTTCCTTTTTAGCGTCTTTTTTGTCTGCCATTTGTTACCTCGTATTTAATGTTGCTTAAAATTTATACTCAATAGGTATGCCAGCAGTATGAAGTGGATACAGTTAAAAAACAGTGAGAAAACTAAGTTTTTTTTATTTAAGAATTTTGGGAATGGTTAATATTGTACATCTGAACAATAATTAAATGTCCGGGAATTTATAAAAAGAGGGAGGAGAGGGGCTGAATTAATCAGCGCCCTCGGAAAATTCCCTATCTAACCAGACTTGTAATTTCTTGAAGTAATGTATCCGAAACGGTAATTACCCTTGCGTTAGCCTGGAACCCTCTTTGCGAAACTATCATCCTGGTGAATTCTTCGGATAAATCTACGTTCGATTGCTCCAAAGCACCGGATTGTAAAGTAGTATTTGTCGATTCGCCGGGTTCGCCGATTAAAGGATCACCCGTATTTGCAGATACGGTGTACATATTCTCCCCGACACTTACCAATCCGTTTCTATTCGGGAAGTTTGCTACAAGAATTTGTGCTAACTTTTTGGATTGTCCGTTTGTGAAAACGCCGACAATAAAACCAAGTTGATCAATACTTATGTTCGAAAGCGAAGCAGCTGCCGAACCGTTTTGATTTAATGCCGAAATCACCGAGTTAGCGGAAGTTTGGGTAATCCCTTCGAATTTTTCTCCGAAGTCCAATTCGATATTACTCTGACTAGCGCCACCTTCGGGTTTGAAGACCAACACCGGAGGATTTGGCGAAACGGAAGCCAGTGAACCATCGGAGTTAAATGTAAGACTACCTGAGTTACCCGTTAATGTTCCGCTTTCCGCAGGTAAATTTGCAGTCCAGCTCCAACTGTTACTGTCCAGTTTTGTAAAAGACAAAGTCAAGGTATGCGCATTACCAAGAGAATCGAATATCGAAACCGTACCTTTTACCAAAGTCGGTTCCCTGTTTTCATCAACAGCGGAACTTATTGTGTTTGTTCCTTTTTGCGCAACCCCGGTAGGATCGAAAGTAAAGTTTATTCCCAATGCTGTTTCTTGAATTTGAATCGGTTGCGGCGGAGTGTTTCCGTCCAATGATAACATCGGTCCTTCAGGATCAGTACTATCGAATACAGCTTCAACCGTTGTAGGTCCTACGGCCGGAACTGTTGGGTTACCATCTTCATCTAAAAGTTCATAGGTTAAATTGTAGGTATCCGCAGCCGTTTTTTCGTAAGTAACCTGGAACGTATATTTATTGCCCATTTCATCATAAACTGTGTTAGATTCTTCAACCGTATCGCCGACAGCCATCGATCCGTTTATGCTTCCGGTCTGCACATAATTTTCCGAACGCGTAAGTGGCGAAGTACTATCAAGATTACCTCCCCACGATGCATAAGTTGTTGCAACTGCCGGGAGTCTTAAATTTGAATTAATAACAATATCTTCCAGATTGTTGCCGGGAGGAATCACACCGTCTTCCGTAGCAACTTTACCTTGCACAACCGCACCGTTTTGCGGGTTAACAAGTTTACCGTCTGCATCAAAAATGAATGCTCCGGCTCTTGAGTAGAGACGTTGACCGTTTCTTTCAAGGATGAAAAGACCTTCGCCTTGAATTGCCAGATCGGTAATAATACCGGTACGTTCAAATGTTCCTTGATTCCAGTTTCTGTCAACGGAATTTAATTTCATACCCAAACCGATTTGAAAAGTATTAGTACCTCCGGAAGTATCGGTGGGATTGGTACCGTATCTGACAAATTGGTTAAAAGTATCGCTGAAAGTAACTCTTGAACCCTTGAAACCAATTGAATTAACGTTGGCAATATTGTTGCCAATAACGTCTAACATTGCTTGGTGGTTTCTGATACCGGATACACCGGCAAAAAGGGAATTAATAAGTGACATATTGACCTCCTAAGGTTTTTTGTTATACTTTTTTGATTCAACGTCAGTCGTTCGGTTGAATCGGGGGCGTCCTTGGAAGGTCCCGCCCCGTTACTTAATTAATTATTTATCTTGCAAAAACTACACTATCTATGTTCGTAAAAATGTTATCTTCTTTTTCCGAAATCTCCATCGCAGTTATTACAGTGCGATTAGGGACATTAACTATGAAAGCCGTTTTATCCATCATTACTAACGAATCTTTCGCTCCTTTACTCTCCGCTTTGCTGATTGCCGTTTTTAATTTACTAATATCCGATTCTGTCAAGTTTATATTCCTCGCTTCCAATCTTTTCGAAGCATGACTTGAAAATTTTATTCTCTCAAGTTCCGTTTTGAAAATCTCATCGAAGCGCGAAGTCTTTTGGGACGCTTTCGATGCCGGAATTCCGCTATCGGGAATTACCGGAATAAACGGGACTTTTACGCCGTTTATGATTTCAGCCATGATTCAAAATCCTTAGTTTGTGTTCTACCCGAAGAATTACTGGATTGTAAAATTTCAAATATCTCGCCTAAGGAATATTCAACACCGTTAATTACCAACGCCGTACCGTTCTCATTAAATCTTACCGCTTCTATCATTCCTATACTGTACGTATCTATAACCATTGGTTCTCCGTTTGCACCTGTTGCTTCAACCTTAAACGTATATTGCCCTGTGGCAACTTTTTCACCGTCATTATCGGTAAAATCCCAAGATAGTTTATGTTCGCCCGAAGTTTTGGGAACATCTTCGAAAGTCTTAACCACTCTTCCGCTCGCATCCAATATTTTTACCGATACCGTTGTTGCACTTGTAGGCAATGTGTAACCGAATTGAGCTTTGGTTTGACCGGTATAATCAATAGCATTGGAGTTTACTTTCGCATCCTTTCCGATAAGAGCCGCGGTTAACGTATTGTTCACTGCTTGCGTTAATAAATAATTTGCATCTATACTCTGATTCAACGAATCATTCATGTTGGATAATTGCTCGAGACTGCTGAATTGGGCAAGCTGTGCCGTGTATTCACTTCCGTCAAGCGGTTCCAACGGATCTTGATTTTTTATTTGCTCCATCATGAGTTTTAAAAAATCATCTTTACCAAGTGCGCTCTTACCTTGAGGACCGAAGTTCGGTGTTGCTTGATTTAACAATGATGTTATAGATTCCATTTCTTTATCTCCGTTATGCTAAATATTCGTAAGTGTTATATCCGTAATACCGTGTGTTAACAGTGTCTTGGATTTCGTTTTCAATTTCTTCCACATTAAATTTGGTTCCTTTTTTTCCGGTCTTATGATCGCTCTGCTGCTTACCGGCATTATTCATCGAAATATTCAAACTACCGAGCTGTATTCCGTCCTTATTCAAGTTGGAAAACAGTTCATCCAGATTTTTTTCCAGTAATTGTTTTGCGTGAAGATTATCAACCTGAATGTGAGCTTTAATCGAATTATTCGAAGAATCCAAAGAAATATTCACTTTTCCCAAATGTTTAGGTTCAAGCTCCAGAACCATTGTGGTTTTTTCGTTTTTCTGAATAAACTTTGAAATCTCTCTGAATAACTCCGTGTACTTTACTGATCTTAAAACCGGCTCGCTTTTCACGGTTTGTTGTGTTGCGTTCATGTTTTTATCGGTAATTTTTTCCGATACATGTTCGAATGCGGTTTTATTATTTACATGTTTAACCGGCTCTTTCGGATGATGCTCACTCTTACTTTGATTTTCAGATTGTGCCGAATTATCTTTTGTTCCGGAATCGTTTTTCGCCGAAACCGTTTGTGATTCCTTTACGTTATTCTCTTTCACGTTTTTGGGTTGATCCGAAGTTTCGGGTTTTAAATGTTCTTTAGTTTCCGGAATATGATTAACATTTACCTCTTTGTTTACATCGGCTTTACCGGTTGTTTCTTTTTCCGGTTTAGCTACATTTTCTTGTGCAGCATTAAAAACATTGACCTTCGCCGGTTTTGAATTGCGAACTTTTGCACCGGTATTCTTAACATCATCGCCTTTGTTTTCTCTATCATCCGTGTTAATTATATTTTCGGCAACTTTCTTCGATGTATTGTTCTTAATATGTTTTTGTTTCGTTACTTGTTTATTGCCGTTATGAACTTTACTTTTTGGCGGTTTGTGTTCAGTTGAAAGTTCTTCATGTTTTTGGTTTTCTGATTTTATTATTTCCCTTTCAAAATCGGGAACTTTAGCAGACGATTGTTTCGTAGTAGTTGTTTTACTAACGATATTTTCTTGCGTTTGCTTAACTTCTTTTCCACTTAGGATTTGCTGACTTTCATTTTTTTCCGGTTTCTGTATTTTCGAATTCTTAACATTCTCTTTTGTTTTTTCCGCAGCCTGTGCAGAAGGCTTATCAACATTGGTTTTCACACGGTTTTCCGTTTTGCCGGATTTAAATTCTACGGTCACTTCGTTTTTTTCAACCGACTTATTTTCCGAAATGTCTTTTTGTACTTTGTCATAATTTGTTTCAGTGTTATTGTTTTTCCTCAACTCAGGCTTTGCAATCTTTTCAGTGTTTTCAGAGCTAACCGGATTTTTTTCCGTTGGGGAAACAACCGTAATTTTCTTTCCGGTGTGTTTTATAGCTTCGTCATAATTTAGAGTTTGAGTACCGGCTTTATTTTCAACGCTTTTTGTTACTTGCTTATGATTAAGCAATGGTTTTTCACGAATAATTGTTTTGCCCGTCACATTAAAATATTCTTTAGCAAAAAGATTCTTCCCATTTATCTTTTCACCGTTACTTAATTGAATTTTTGCAGTTTCCGCTTTTGGATTTTCTATTTTCTCTTTGTTGTTAACCGGTTTTTCCGGTTCCGCAAGTTTTGATTCAAATATTTTTTGCGAATCGTATTTTTTTGCTTCTTGCCCGTTACCTTTGGTTGAAATGACAAATTCTTTAGGCTTATTCTGATTATTAGTTATTTCAATTTTCTTGATTGCCTTTAATTGCGAGTCGTCTTTTATCTCATTCAAAAAAGCACGAACCTGTTTTACCGGAGTTTTTGAACTGAACTCAACAACCTTTGCTTTTTCTTGATTGCCGGAATGAAGAACAACTTGAACTGTTCCTTTATCCACTTTTGCATTACTATTTTGCTTGAATAAACGAATGGGATTTTCTTCAATAAATTTTTTAACCGTTATTTCAGATTTTCGTAATGCTTCTATTTTTTTACCGGCATTTTTTGTTCCGTTTTGTTGTTTACTTTGAATTTTATTTATTATAGTTTTTACTTTATTTTCTTTAGTAACATTGTCTTTCGCTTCCGGAATTTCATTTTCATAATTTTCAGTTTTGCCGATCACTTCATTTTTATTTTTTATAACAGATATATTCGCAGTAAACTTGTTTTTCTTCGCGCCTGTATTTTCAAATATTTTTACATTTACTTGATTATCCTCATCCTCAAGATTTACCAAAATATTTCCGCCTTGTTTCAGAACCGTTTTAATTATTTTCAATTTGAGATTTTTACCGGCGATATCTTTTAGTTCTTTAAATGTTAAAGGTATTTCCGACTGAATTACATTGCTTTTGTTATCGGCGGAATGTTTTAACCCGGATTCCAATTTTGAAATAACCGAATCCGGTAAAAGAGAAATTAACGGCATTGCGGTATTTACCGCATTCTCCGGATATTCCTTCTTTATAATCTCCAATAATTTAATTTCTTTAACATCCAACTTAGGTGATTGACCGGTTGCATCGATTAAATTATCTACCGGTACATCTTGGTTACCCATTAAAACTTTAATTATATCGGCAAACAAATATTTCTTACCTTTTAATTTCGGTGAATTGGCAAGTTGCATGTTTGCCGTATTATCATTAACGTTTATGTACATCGGATTAAATTGCATCATTTCGGACTAGTTAGTTTTTTAATTTTTTCAGTTGATAAATTAGAGAGTATTTCAGCAGCTTTCTTTTTATTCATCGAATAGAGTAAATCTCTCGCTTCATTATCGGAAATGGATGCCAATAATTTAGCTGCTTGACTCGATGACATTGTTTCATATAATTTTCTTGTCGATTTCAACCATGCGAGATAAGCGCTGTCCTTTCTCGTTTCCATTTTCTTTTTTAAGTTTTCAATCTCCAAATCCTTTTGCTGGATAAGCGTTTTAGCGGAACTAAGTTCCCTTTGTAAATTTGCAACTTCATTTTCCAGCGAATCGACTAATGTGGTTAAAATTGTTAAACTATCCGGTTCCATTGCCAATGAATCCGCCATTGCCAATTGTGTGGAATCGGCGATTTCTTGTTGTGGCGGCGAAAAATCAAGAGAGAAGACATCGTTGTACTTAGTATTCAAAACGAACAAACCGGCTGTTGTTGCCGCAAAAGCCAATGTAAAAATCAATATGTACATTATCGTATTTTTCATTTAGTCTTTCCTCGATTTCTTAATCGCGATTTCGTCCATCCTCAGTTGCTCAAGCTTATTTTGTTCAGCATTAAAAATCATTTTATGATGTTCTTCCAATTTTTCAAATATTTTTGTTTCCTTAGATTTTTCTGCAAGTTCTTCAATCTTTTCCTTTTTCTCTTTTTTCAATTCCTCTATTTTTTCATCAACGTATTCCAATTTTTCATTGATATACTTTTCAAACTTCGAATAAAAGTGTAGCTCTTTGCTTTCCACATAGTTCTTTGCCAATATTTTGCGTTTCTCGTTCTCTTTTTCTTGAATCAATTCTGTTTTATAATCGATTAATTTTTGAATTTTTATATTTAATTCACTTACCTGTCTTTGAACTTCCTTCTCAAAAATTTTTTTTATTCGTTTAATATTCTTGTATTTATAATTAAACTTCGCCATCAATCAACCAACGGTTTTTCTATAATTTGCATCAACCTTTCAACCGCTTCCGAAAAAGTTGATTTCTCTTTCATATCCTGTTTTAAGTAACTACGGAGCGATTGTATTTTAGAAAGTGCATGATCGATTTGCGGATTACTTCCTTTAACGTACGCTCCGATATTAATAAGGTCCTCGGCTTCGTTGTATGTTGCTAATATTTCATTAAATTGAACGGCTCTTAATCTGTGATCGTCAGAAACAATATCTGGCATTACCCTGCTCACGCTTTGTAACGGATCGATTGCCGGGAATTGTCCTTTGTTAGCAATTTTGCGGGAAAGGACAAAGTGACCGTCGAGAATCGATCTTACTGCATCCGCAATAGGTTCAGTCATATCGTCTCCGTCAACAAGAACGCTGTAGAATCCGGTAATACTTCCTTTCTCCGACGTTCCGGCTCTTTCCAACAATTTAGGAAGCAAAGCGAATACCGACGGCGTATAGCCTTTGGTTGTCGGCGGTTCCCCGATGGTTAATCCCACTTCCCTTTGCGCCATTGCAAAACGGGTGACCGAATCCATCATCAAAACAACGTCTTTTCCTTTATCTCTAAAATATTCGGCAATCGTAGTTCCGATAAATGCAGCCTTAATTCTCATCAATGCCGGTTTATCGCTCGTTGCAACAACAACCACTGATTTTTTCAACCCTTCTTCGCCCAAATCCTTCTCTATAAATTCTCGAACCTCTCTCCCCCGTTCGCCTACTAGCACAATTACGCTCACGTCCGCATCGGTATTTCTTGCAATCATTCCGAGCATCACACTCTTACCGACGCCGCTACCTGCAAAAATTCCAATTCTTTGCCCGCGACCAACGGTTAATAATCCGTCTATCGCCCTTACTCCTGTCTGCAGCGGCTCTTGAATTCTCTTCCTCTGCAAAGGATTTGGCGGTTCCCTGTAAACTCTTCTTTTATTTTCAAAATTAATTTCCCCTTTGCCGTCAAGGGGATTTCCGAATCCGTCTATTACTCTACCCAACAACGATTCTCCAACTCCAATAGAAAATGTTTCGCCTGTTGCCACAATCTGACACGAAGGGGAAATGTCTTCCACCTCGCCAAGGGCAATCGACAAAACCTTTCCATCTTTAAAACCTACAACTTCCGCTTTACTTACTTCTTTACCCGATTTATCCACTATCGTACAAATTTCACCTAACGAAGCGTTAGGACCTATTGACACAACCACCAAACCGATAACATCGGTCACTTTCCCGTTGATTTTTATCAATTCGGTCCTTGTCAATACCTCGTCAATTTTCTCTTCAACCGCTTCAGTGAATGTCATTCCTTATTCTCTTCCAATAAATTATTCGAAAGTTGTCTTTCCAATTCTTCCAGCATTGTAGATATTCTCGAATCCACATTCCCAATTTCCGATTCAACAACGCATCCGCCTATTCCGATATTTTCATCTTTGTTTATTTTTATTTTTGCAAGTCCCGTATCAAGTTTTTTTATCAAATCGTTTTTCTCCAAAAGCTCATAATCTTTCGGATTCAACTTAATTACCATTTCATTTGCGCCAAGAATTTTACCAAGACTGTTTTTCAAAGTTGTTTCGATAATCGAGTTTTGACTGAGCTCCTTATCTAAAATTTTCTTCGAAATTTTTACCGATGTATTAATAATTATTCGTTTTAACTCATCTTCGTATGTTTTCAATTTTTCCTCGAAGGAAGAAAGTATCGTATAAAATTCTTTTGATTGTTCGACTAATTTATCCGTATAGGTTTTCTCAAGTTCTTCTTTAGCCTTTTCATAACCCGCTTGAAATCCTTTTTGATACTCTTCCTCGAGCTGTTCTTTAATAATATCTTTCTCTTCGGTATTATCATTTTTTTCTACGATTTCCTCTTTTAATTCACCGATTACAGCTTTAACTTTTTTACTTTTAACGGAAATTTTAATAACATCAGACATAAACCTCCTCACTGCCTCCTCTAAAGCTTACGGTAATTTCTTCTTGTTCTTCTAACATTTTAATTACATCCACAACTCTTGCTTGAGCGGCTTCCACTTCTTTAAGTTTCACAGGTCCCATAAATTGTAATTCTTCTTTCAGCAAGTCGGCAGCACGTTCGGACATATTTGAAAATATTTTTTCTTTGACTTTATCGTCTGCCACTTTCAAAGACAACGCCAAATCTTTTCTGTCAACTTCTTTCAATATTCTTTGTATATCGCGGTCTTGCAAATGAATGATGTCATCGAACATAAACATCAAACGTTTTATCTCCATTGCCACTTCTTCGTCTTTCTCTTCAATCTTGGCAATAATTTCTTTATTCAAGGAAACCGGAATGCGGTTCAAAATTGTTGCAACGGTTTTGGATCCGCCTACTTGTCCCATAGTTTGATTAATTGAAAATCCTGCTAACTCATCCACTACCTTTTCAACTTGCTTAAGTGTCTGCGGTGAAATTTTTCCCAATGTTGCAATTCGGTAAACCACTTCAACTCTTAAATCTTCGGGCAACTCTGCCAAGGCTTCCGCTGTTTGATCGGGATTAAGATTAGCCAAGATAAGTGCAATTGTTTGCGGATGTTCTTTGCTAAGGAAGTTAACCAACTGTGAAGAATCCGCATTTTTCAATACATCGAATCCGTGCAATGTAGTTATGTTCTTTACTTTTTCTATTACTTCCAAAGCTTTTGAATAACCAAAGGACTTTTCCAAAACCTGTTGAGCGAATTCCAATCCGCCTTCCAAAAGATATTCTCTTGCCGTAACCAATTCATAGTATTCGTCGATGACTTGTTCGGCTACGTGTGCGGGAATGTTTTTTACTTTGGTTATTTCCGCAGAAATAGCTTCGACGTCGGACGGCTCGAGATATTTAAAAACTTGCGAAGCGGCATCTACATTGAGCGCAATAAACAATAACGCCGCTTTTTGCAAACCTGTTAATTCGCTTATATCCGTTCTGGTAACACTTGTTGTACTATTACTCATATTCGTCTTCCCTCAACCAAGAGTTAATTAATTTAGCAGCTTCCGATGGGTTTTTAGCTACGTAATTCACAATCTTTTCTTGTTTCATTTGCCTGTGTGCGGCTTCGTCGCTAATTTCATCTTCCAAATCGCCTATTTCCAAAAACTTTTTCTTTTTTGCGGCAGAAGGTTGAAATGTTGGCGGAGCCAAGCCACCCGACGCACCGGCGCCGGATGGTGCGAGATCACCAAATGCCGGATCTTGATATGGCAAAGCGCCGATTACTATTTTTTCTTCTTTTAATTTTTTCAAAAGATTTTTTAATACCAAGGCGCCGCCGGCAATAGCTAAAATGACTAAAATATAATTAACCATCATTTGCATATTGTCGGTTAAGAATCCGCCTTCGTCTTTAAATTCGTCTTCGTTCGGTGCTTCGAAAGGAATACTTACAATTGAGATTTGGTCTTTTCTTGTATTATCCAATCCTACGGCTTTACTTATTAACATTTCCAATTTTTTCAATTGCTCTTCTGAACGCGGTTCGTTTACAATTTCCACCTTGTCCCCGACTTTAACTTCTTTCCTAATTCCGTTAATTACCGCGGCAACGGTAATTCTTTTTATATTTCCCGCACCTTCAATTACTTTTTCCAAAGTTTTACTTACTTCATAGTTTGTGGTTACGTTTTCCGAAACTATTGCATTGGAGTCGCTTACACTCACACCGTTACTTTGCGACCTTGATGTTTGTTCGCTTATTGCCACTTGGGATTCCGGATCGAATGCCTCGAGCGTTCTTTCAACTTGCTTAAAGTTTAAATCAACATTGATTTGCACATCGGAATTACCGTAACCAACAACTTTATCCAAAATTTGCTGGGCTTTATTAGTCAAATAATTTTCAATTGATGTTTTTATTTCAAATTGCCGTTGTCCGTTTACCGATAAAGGACTTTGATCTACCGCTTTAGATAACATGCGTCCTTTTGAGTCGATTACAGTTACATCATTTGGACTGAGTCCTTCAATACTGTGGGAAACAAGATTTGTTATTGCAACAATATTTTCCTCGGTAAGCGAAGCCCCGCTTTTAAGTTTTAATATTACGGATGCGCTGGGAGATTTTTCTTCACTTTTAAAAATTGTTTTTTCCGGAATGACAATATGTACACGAGCAGCTTTTACTTTATTTTGCTGCATAATTGTTCTTGCCAATTCACCTTCGAGCGCACGTTTATAATTCATCTTTTGCACGAACTCGGACATACCGATTACATTTTTATCGAATATTTCATATCCTACTATTCCGGAGCTTGGTATTCCTTTTCCTGCCAATGCTAATCTAACTTCGTATACTTTTTCTTTGGGAACACTTATTGTGCTTCCGTTAGCAGTAATTTTATAAGGAATTTTTTCCTGTTGTAAGTACTTAATAACTTGAGAAGCATCTTCTTGACTTATATTTGTGTACAGCGTTGAATAACTCGGTTCGTTCATTATAAAAAAGAGAAATCCGATAAAAATTAACGAACCGATTGCGAGTCCGCCGATTAATAATCTCTGTTGAAAAGAGAGTTTGTTGAAGATGCCGACTAACGAGCTGTAAAGATTTTTTCCTTTATCCACAGTTATGAGATCCTAGTTAGTTCTTTATACATATCGATTGCTTTATTTCTGATTTCCGTTAGAAGTTGAAGGCTGGTTTTTGCTTTCTCACCGGCAATCATTACTTCGTGAAGCTCAACATCGCCACCGGTTAAAAACTCATTGATCATTTCATTCGATCGTAGTTGATCTTTATTTACGTCTTTAACAAAGTCGGACAACATATCGCCGAATTTTTCCGTTGAGTTTATCGGCTTTGGTTTGTTGCTTAAAAATTCCGGTCGATTTGCTCCTAATCCATTTACTTTCATTTTACCCTCGCTTATCAAATAAAGAACCCAACGAAACTCCCGAAAGTTTTCCGCTAGGTTCATAGAAATGATAATTATTTATTTCTTTTTCATTTTCGGGATAAAGATTTTTAAAGAATGCCTTTTCGGATTGATTTACTTCCGTAACACTCTTTAATTCTTTAACCATATTAGTTTTTTTAATTTGATTTTTATCATTATTAATTTTATACGGATTATAATTTCCGGCGTAATTCGTAGAAATTTTCATTTTATATCTCCAACGAATTTTTAGCTATTTGTTTGGAAGCTTGAAAAGCTGCGACATTTGCTTCGAAACTTCTCGATGCCGCAATCATATCAACCATTTCGGTTACAACATTCACGTTTGGCATTTGAACATAGCCATCTTCATTAGCATCCGGATGGTCAGGCATGTAAACCAGTTCACCATCCTTCCCGTCTTCTTTAACTTCGGTGATAATATTTTTTTCTGCATCTTCCAACGAATTGCGTCGGACCGGCATAAGTTCGTTAAAAACGTCTCCGGTCAAACTTTTTCTAAGCGGAATTGTCTTTTTATTTTCTTCGATTTGTTTAACAACAAGGTATTTCCTTTTATACGGTTTTCCGTCAGCCGTCTTTGTTGTACTCATGTTGGCAATATTCTCGGTAACGAGTTCCATTTTTTTCTTTTGGATACTCATACCTTTTGCGCTGATTCTAAAGGATAAAAAATTCGGAGTAATTTTCATCTCTTCCCTCCGCTAATTACGTATTGTAATGATTTGAAGTAATTATTCAATTTCCTTGCGGCAAATTTGAACAGAATAGTGTTCTGCGCCATATCCGCCATTTCTTTATTAACGTCAACATTATTAAATCCGGAATCTAAATTTTCGCTGTCGTCTGTTACCACTTTTATTTTAGTTTGTAACGTTTTTTGATTTCCGCCAATACTTCCGATATGATTTTTCTCCACGGACTTAATAGCATTGCTGTAAGTAGCACTGAATTCCACATCTTTCCTTTTGTAGTTGATAGTGCCGGCGTTTGCTATATTTTGGCTGATTACTTTTTGTTTAAGTGCCGCGTAATCTAACACGCGTTCAAGTAACTTATTTGTTGGTACTGCCATTTCCACCCTTTTTTTTCAAGTTTATTTTCAAAACTAGTGCCATAATGGAATTATGTATTTTGAGGTGGAAACGGCGTATTTTACGGAAGGGGTTGGCTAAATATGAACACTTGAAAACTATTCGTCAGAATAATCGAGCAAAACCGATTTGGTTTCACCACATGAACAGACAAATTTTATTTCTTTGAGATTATCGTTTACGTCTTTTTTTAATATTATTTTAACGCCATCGTGTACGTCTTCTTCTACGTCAATTTTTGCTACACCTATTAATTTTACATCTTCGGCTTTAATAACGTTATCAACAACATCGGATTCTCTGTAAGAAATTTCCCTATAAACAGATTCTTCGAATGTGTTTTCCATATTAAGTTACCTCATTTAAAATTTGCGGGATTTTTTCCAATGGCGCTACCACATCGGCTAATTCATTATCAACTATTGCTTTCGGCATTCCATAAACCACCGAAGACGATTCGTCTTGCGCCAAACAGTAGCCGCCAACACTTTTAAGTTTTTTTATACCTTCAAGACCATCATGTCCCATGCCAGTCATAATTACACCTAAAACTTTCGAACCGTATTGTTGAACAACCGATTCAAGCATTATATCGACCGAAGGTTTATGCAAAACATTTTTATCACTCTCAAAAACTTTGATTATTCTTTTACCCGAGAGATTTTTTTTAACGTTCATTTGCATTCCGCCGGGAGCAATATAAACATAACCGTTTTTAACTTCTTCCGAATCTTCGGCTTCTTTTACGGTAAGTTTACTTAGGCTGTTCAGCCTGTTTGCCAGCGACTTAGTAAATTTCGGAGGCATGTGTTGAACAATAAACACCGGTACTTGCACATCCAACTTAGGTATTACTTTTTGAAGCGAAAGGGGACCACCGGTAGAAATACCAATAGCAATTGAATTAAATTTCCCCTTAGGAAGTTTTCCGTTTGTAGGGATATGAACTTTGCGCTCTCCCTTTCCTTTAATTTCTCCCTTTAAATGTTCTATTCTTTCGCGTAAGAATTTCTGTCTTACTATCGTTTTAATTTTGCGTATTAAATCTTTTTTGACCTGCTCCATATTAACGCTTACGAAAGACATTTCTTTCGGGATAAAATCCACCGCACCGCTGTCCAAAGCTTCCAAGGTTGCTTCGGCACCTTCGGTGGTTAATGAACTCACCATTATAACGGAGGTTGGAGCTTCTTTCATAATTTTCCGTAATGCCGTCAGTCCGTCCATTCGAGGCATTTCAATATCAAGAGTGATAACATCGGGGCGGAGCTGTTTTGCTTTTTCAACGGCTTCCACTCCGTCTTTTGCCATATCGATTATTTCTATTTCGGGATCGGCACTTAAAATAATGGAAAGGGATTTTCTCATGAACGCCGAATCATCAACGATTAAGACTTTTATTTTTCTGTTCAATTTTGACCCGTTAATTTATTTACAAGTTCGGCAACATCAACAATCATTACAACTTTGCCGTCGCCCATAATAGTGGAACCGGCTATACCTTCGATGTTGCCCAAATATTTCCCTAATGTTTTAATTACGATTTCTTTTTGACCAACCAAGCCGTCAACCTTTATTCCAATACGTTTTTCGGCAATGCCTACAACAACAACGAAGTAATAATCTTTATTATCCACACTTTTATCTACTCCGTAAAGCATATTATCTATATCGCTGAGCGGTAAAACCATATCCCTAAGTTTTACGCATTCGGTCTGATTAACAAGATAGACTTCGTCTTTTGCAACTCTTATTACTTCGATTACGGAACTTAACGGAATAACAATTGTTTCACCCGATATTTCCACCAGCAATCCTTGGATTATTGCAAGCGTAAGCGGAAGTTTGATTATTATCTTTGTTCCCTTGCCTACTTCGGATTCAACGTTTATTATTCCGTGCAGTTTGGTCACATTGGTTTTAACCACATCCATACCAACGCCGCGACCCGAAACATTTGTTACCTTTTCGGCAGTTGAGAAACCGGGAGAGAAAATGAAATTGTAAATTTCCTTGTCGCTCATTTCCTTTACTTTTTCCGGAGTTACCAATCCCCGCTTCACAGCTTTCTCGGCAATTACTTCCGGGTTAATTCCTTTTCCGTCGTCTTCAATTGTAATAATAATATCGTTGCCTTCGTGATCGGCAGACAAAACGATTGTTCCTTTTTCCGGTTTCCCTTTTTCCTTTCTTACTTCAGGGGGTTCAATTCCGTGATCCACCGAATTCCGGATTAAATGAACCAACGGATCGTTAATTTCTTCAATCAATGTTTTATCTAATTCGGTTTCGGCGCCTTTAATAATCAATTGAATATCTTTACCGGTTTCTTTGCTTAAATCTCTTACCAATCTCGGGAAACGGTTGAACACCTTACCAATCTTTATCATTCGCGTTTTCATTACAGCCAATTGGAGTTCAGTGGTCATCAAGTCTATTTGTCTTGTTGTTTCCGCCAGATCGTGAGCAATTTTGGACCCTTCATATTCTTTGATAGCTTCCGCATTAACTTGCAATAATCTGTTCCTACCCAAAACCAATTCCGAAATGATATTCAGCAAATCGTCCAGACGTTCTACATCAACTCTAATTGTTTGTTCGATTGTCTTTGAGGGATTTTGAACTTGCTTTGTTTCTTTTTTTGCTTTCCCTTCTTTTTTATTTTGAATTTCTTTTGGCTTTGGTTCCGTTTTTTCTTCGGCAACCGCAACTTCGCTTTCCGTTTCACCTCTATCTAACGTTATTGTATTTTTATGCTCAACTTTAGTTTTGCTTTTTGAGGTTTTTACACTTGAAGTATTGCTGATTTCCTGTTGTGTTCCGTTACTGTTAAAATTATCCAGAATAAGTTGGAGCCTACCTAAAATTTCGGCTGTATTCAAATTTTCATTTTTTTCATTTTCCACAATCGTAAGCAGTTCGGTAATAACATCATAACCTTTCAGGATACCGTCCATTATTTCATCGTTCAGCAAAACTTCGCCTTTTCTTAGTTTGTTCAGTATATCTTCCAGCTTGTGAGTTACTTTTTGTAATTTAACTAAACCGAGGAAACCGGAAGTTCCTTTAATCGTATGGAACGAGCGGAAAATTTCATTCAACAAATCTTTATTTTCCGGTTCCGATTCCAGTTTAACAAGATCGAGGTCAAGCTTTTCAAGTATTTCCTTTGTTTCAACTACAAAACTTTCGAATATTTCATTCATCTCCGGGTCTTGCAACATTGAGTAATCACCAACCGGTTCTTCCACTTGAGGTGTTTGTTCCGGTTGTGGTTCAGGGGCTTCGGCTGTTGCAGGTTCATTCTGCGGGGCTTTTTCTTCGCCCGATTCATTTTCTTCTGTATTATCTTCCGTTGCACCGGCTTGGGTTTCAGCGGATGATGTTTTTCCATTCATATTATCGAGAACACTTACTAACAACGAAATTACTTCGTCCGTATCGTAATCTTCGTTCTTTTCCGTTTCGATAACTGCCAGCAACTCATTAATCGAATCGAAGCCTTTGAGAATAGCATCCATTATTTCGTCATTCAGAACAACTTCGCCTTTTCTTAGTTTGTTCAGTATATCTTCCAGCTTGTGAGTTACTTTTTGCAGTTTAACCAATCCTAGGAAACCGGACGTTCCTTTGATTGTATGGAAAGATCTGAATATATCGTTTAACAAATCCGGGTTTTGCGGTTCCGATTCCAATTTCATTAAATCGGAATCGAGTTTTTCGAGAATTTCTTTCGTTTCAATCAGAAAACTCTCGAATATATCTTTCATTTCCGGATCGTTAAGTAAATTATAATCACTCATGTTCTTCTTCTGTTTTATGAAAATAGTTTATCGATTTCGTCTTGTGACGTCTTTTGCTGCTCTTCTATTATTTTATCTATATCCGATTGCTTACTGCCATGTTCGGTATATTTTGCATTTGCATCAAAATGCTGTCCGCTGTTTAATCCGGTGTTATAATTATCTTGATCCATTTCATATTCGCCGAAATCCTTCAGCAGATCGTTTAATTTTTCATGTACCGAGGAGATAAGATGATTAACCGCTTCCAATTGTTGACTTGTAATATCTTGGACTTGCAAGGAAAGCGTAATTTTATATGAAGCTTCTTCTATAACTTCTATATTCTTCAATATCCTATCCACGGATTCGTAAACCGGAAGCGAATCGACCAGTTCATCGATAATCTTTAATGCCGAAGGATTATCTCCGACAAGAGCTTTCAGTTTTTCAAGTCTTTCCAAATTGCTTGTGCCGGATTTATTAATCGAAGATAATTCTTCTTTTATTTTTGCTACTTGATTTCCTATTTCGTCTATCAAATCCAGAATTTCTGTAGTAGCCAATTCGGTTGCCGATGTAACATCGTTTATTTGGTTTGTTGCTTGTGGCATTTTATGCGTACTTTCCACAATCGAGGCATTAACATTATCCAAAAGCGGCATCGTTTCATCGACGAATTGTGTGATACTTTCGATTATGGGAACAATTTTTTCCCCGTAATGAAAGAGTTTCTTCATCTCCCCGAGTTTTTCGAGTATAACATTTAAATTTGTATTTATTTTACTCATATCAATTTCCTTTTAGGAACTCGCTAAAATTGCGTCGATTTTTTCTTTAAGAATTTGCGGGGTAAAAGGCTTTACAACGTAATTGGAAACACGCGCTTGCAATGCTTGAATTATATCTTCTTTTACACCCCGGGTAGTAACCATTAAAATAGGAAGGTTTTCCGTCTTGGGATTTCCACGTATTGCTTTAGTCAGTTCCAAACCGGTCATAACCGGCATGTTCCAATCAGTTATTACAAAATTGATTGATTCGTCGGCATTTAGTTTTTCCAATGCTTCTTTGCCGTCTGCCGCTTCGGCAAATTTATTGTAACCCAGCGTTTTTAAGGAATTGGTTACAATTCTGCGCATTGTAACCGAATCATCAACGACTAAAAAATTAGGTTCCATATTCTCCTCAATTTAAATATTTTGAAACTTCATATTGTACACGTTTAGGATCAAACGGTTTTACGAGATACGAGCTTGCGCCGTATTTCAAACCGCGCTCGATATCTTCCTCATTGTTCAACGAGGACAGAATGATTATCGGAATATCTTTATTTTCCTGACTTGAACGTATTGATTTAATAAATTCAAAACCATCCAAGTTGGGCATATTCAAGTCGGTTATAATCAAATCGACTTTTTGCTTAGGTAATAATTCCGCCGCTTCCATTCCGTCGCTTGCAACTATCACTTCGAATCCTTGCATTTTTAATGATACGGAAACAAACTTTCTAATTGTCGGGGAATCATCGGCAATCAAAATTACTTTCTTCATTTTATGATTACTCCTTTTTATATCCTATTGTCTTGGGAAAGCTTACCAAACGGAAAGCTTTAGATATTCCGTGTAAAGATTCGGAATATCCGATAAACAAGTAACCTACCGGGTTAAGAGCATTATATAAATGTTCAACTACCTTCTTTTTGGATTCAAGATTAAAATAAATGAGTACGTTTGCACAAAAAATCACATCGAAATTATTCATCATTCTCATCCCGGCATCATCGTAAAGGTTCAGGATTTTGAACTTTACCATCTTTTTTATTTCCGGGATAACTTCCATAGTGTTGTTTTCCCTTGGTATAAAATATTTTTTCAAGTATAACGGCGGAGTATTACGAATCGAATATTCTTTGTAAATCCCCCGCTTCGCATTTTCCACAACCGCATAGTTTATATCGGTACCTATTATTTCCACTTGTAATCCGGGGTATTTTGGTAATATCAATTCAGTAAGTACCATGGCAATTGTGTAAGCTTCTTCCCCCGAAGACGATGCCGCACTCCAGATTCTTAATTTCTTTTTATTCAGCTTTCTCGGATCGTTAAGTAGTTCCGGAACAATATGTTGAACCAATGCATCGAACTGCGGTTGATTTCTGAAAAAATATGTTTCGTTAATGGTAATCGCTTCGAAAAGTTGTTTCTTCTCCGCTTCGCGTTGCGGATTAAATTTCACATATTCCAAATATTTTTCGAACGAATCCAGACCTAAATAGTTTATCCGCTTTTGTAATCTGCTTTCGAGCAAGTACTTTTTGTTATCTTGAAAATATATTCCGCTTACATCATAAATATATTTTCTCCATTCATCGAATGTTTTAGCGCTCATCTGTAATTTTTTGTTATCACTTATCGAAAAGTTGAAGTTAAATTTACTTCCGACATTCGATGCTGCTGTTTGTTGAGAAATCATATCAATTACTGAATATTGTTATTAAATTTTATATGGTTAACAAAATATTATTTGCAGTTTCTTTTACCATTTCGTCTTCGTCTTCTGCAAGTTTCTTTATTGCTTCAACTACTTGTGGTTCGCGACTGTTCTGCACAATTTCCAAAAGTCGTAATTTATTCCAAGGGCTCGGATCTTCAGCCATTTTATCTATAAATAATAATGCCGTTTCGGGAACCAAGAAAAAGAGAAGTTCCATACTTAATAATCTTATCATTTCGTCATGATGATCGAGGTTAGAAACCAGGAAGTTAGAAAACTTTGATTGTTCAACTTGTTCTAACTTGAAGAAACTTTCTGCTTTTCCGTTGGCAATTAAATTTTTAACCAATTCCAAAATTTTTCCCGTATGTTCATCGTTCTCGGATAATGAATCAACAATTTCCATAAAGAAGTTATCGGAATATTGGAAGAAAATACTTTCCAGCTTTTCATCAAGTTTTTCGTTTATACCGTAATTTTTAATTGCATTTCTCATTACGCTTCTATCTGCAAAAGCTTTGTAACATTGGCTAGCATATATTTTATACTTTAAATCACCTTCGGCAAATATTTCATTCGCCAAAGCAACCAAGTGGCTTCCTTCGTGAATGTCGTAATCGTATTTACTTCTCAATTTCATTAAAGATTCAAATGCCGCCCAAGCTAAGGGACCGTTATAATTGGAAATTACTTCGTTGAGTAAATCAACGGCATCTTGATTACCTACGTCACCCAAACTTTCCACAATGGAGAATTTTGTAAGTTCATCCACTTCATCGTATTTTTCGAGCATAAAGGCAACAGCTTTGTCTCCGCCAATTTTTCCCAAAGCTTCCATTACCGTTGCCCAAAAGAGTTCATTTTTGGAATACGCGCTTATTATTTTTTCAACGCCTTCTTCGGCTTTTAAATTACCAAGCGCTTCAATGCAGGCTAGTATCACATTATCGTCTTCGGTTTCTTCAAATACTTTTAAAATAGAAGGGACAGCTTTCTTATCTCCGATAAGTCCCAGCAAGTCGATAATGAATTTATGATCATCGTCGTTACCTTTGGGTAGATAATCGATCATTGCGTCAACTGCTTCACTCCCTTTTGCCAATAAAATTTCACCGGCTAAATTCCGGGTGGCCGCATCGGGGGAGGAAATATACGGAACAACTATTTCCGGAATATGAGGATTTTTGTTCAATATTAATGTTGTAGAAATTGAATCTCTGATTCCGTTGTTTTTATCCACGATTCTCTCCGCTAAGTATTTAGCTATTTGCTCTGGTAATTCCGTGATTCTGAAATTCTCAGCCGTCATTCTGATAATTTGCGGATCATCGGAAGTTAAAATTTCTTTTACTCTCGAATATTCTTGTTGCATTTTAGTTTATGTTTTAATGAAAGAAAAACTTTCTCTTGTGTACTATCGTATTTTTGTAAAATTTTTTTATACCAAATTCCTATATCAAATTAAATGCCTGCAATTTTTTCTCCGATTTTTTACGATTTTAGGTCGCTTTTTCTACCCTTTGTGGCTAAATACAACCATAGTGATAAAAATATGATTTTCGGTTAATTATTCTTTTTAATATAGATAACAACAACACCAAGTCATTTTAAAAATTATTTTTTACGGTCTAAATTTTTATTTGGAATTTTAATACCTTTTTGTCTATTTTTAGAAAGCGAAATTAATTCTTGTGTGTCTAGGTAAATAATGAGTCGGTTTATATTTAGTTTCGGTATTTTTTTTCTTATATGGCTTGGCTTTACATCATCATTCCATTATCAAGAAGTCATCGTTGGTGCTTTCCTTAGTTTAATTTTAGCATTTTTAAGTTACAAATCGTTTACCGAACGGGGATTGTTTTACCTTAATCCCAAAAGATTATTTTACATAATAAAATATTTGGCTGTTTTCACCATTGCCTTGGTTAAAGCAAATTTCGACGTTGCGAGGCGCGTGATAAATCCCAAATTACCAATAAATCCGGGTATTGTAACATATCATACTTCGTTGAAATCGGATACTGCAAAAATGTTTTTGGCAAACTCGATTACCTTAACTCCCGGAACTTTAACCGTTGACGTTATCGACGACAAATTGTATATACATTGGATAGATGTTATTTCCGAAGATCCTGAAACTATTTACAATGAAATAGGTAAAGATTTCGAAGAAATATTAAAGGAAATTTTTAGATGATTTATATCTATGCTGCATTTATAATTTTAGCGGTGTTTTTTGCGGTTTTAAGAGGTTTGCTCGGGCCAACAACTTCGGACAGGGTAGTTGCATTGGATAATCTCACAACAATTTCAACCGCCGGCTTGGTTTTACTTGGATTTGTTTTTCAACGGTTTATATATATTGATGTTTCTCTGATTTACGGCGTACTTTCCTTTGTTGGAGTTTTAACAATCGCGCGGTATTTGGAAGGTGGATTATGATTTTGAATATATTAGGAAACGTTTTAATCACAATAGGTGTGATTTTCCTTTTTCTCGGAGCGCTTGGTATTTTCCGCATGCCCGATGTTTATTCAAGAATGCAAGCGGGAACCAAAGCTACTACGCTCGGAGCGCTTAGTACGGTTATCGGAGTGGGAATACTTCAACCCGAATGGTTTTGGAAAACATTGCTTATAGCTATTTTTATTGCTATTTCCAATCCTATCAGCTCACATGCACTTGCGCGCGGAAGTCATAAAATAGGGATTAAGCCTTTTATGAAAAAAGAGGGCTTGGACAGCTACGAGAACGTTAGCATTGAGGAGGAAAAGTAATGAGCTGGCTGATGATAATTGTTGTTGTTTTGTCCGTAGTATTAATCATCGCCGCATTGTTTGCCGTTTATCAGAAAGATTTATTGTTAGCGGTTATCGGCACTTCGGCGGTTTCGGTTGTTCTTTCCGTGTTGTTTTATATTTTACAAGCACCGGATGTGGCTTTAACCGAAGCGGCAATCGGCGTGGCATTAACAACAATTATTTTTGTGATTACAATTAAAAAAACCAAAAGGTTTGAAGAATGAGAAAGGTAATTGCAATTCTTTTGTTAATAATAATCGGATATTATTCGATTGACACTATTTTAAAAATTCCTTTTGGCGAGGGTGTTAAAGGAGTAGGGAAACACTATTTGGAATCAACAATTAAAGAAACGGGCGCAGTAAATTCGGTTACAGCTATTGTTGTAAGTTACAGAGGTTTCGATACTCTGGGTGAAGTTACGGTCTTGTTTTTGGCTGCAACCGGTTTGGGAGCAATACTCTACGATAAAAAAGGAAAAAAACGCTCTTTGCAAAATGCTAGTCTTATTGTAAAAACATCTTCAAAAATAATTTATCCGTTAATAGCTTTACTCGGGGCTTACGTTTTCGTTCACGGACATTTAACTCCAGGTGGAGGTTTTCAAGGCGGAGCAATTATCGCAACGGGCGTTCTGCTTATGTTTATTTCTTACAGATCATTCGAAACTAATCATAAAGCTTTAAGCATTATAGAATCCCTTGCGGGAATGACTTTCGTTACAATAGGCTTTGCCGGATTAATTTACGGAACGTCGTTTCTGCAAAATATTTTACCTTTCGGGATTCCCGGGGAATTGTTCAGCGCCGGAATAATCCCGTTGATTTACGTTGCGGTCGGTTTTAAAGTGGGAGCCGAATTAACCGCATTATTGGATAACTTATTAAAAACGATTAAGTAAAATGATTTATTACATAACATCGATTTTACTTGTATTAATTGGTATGTACGCCGTTTTGGTTAAGAAAAACCTTATTAAAATCGTAATAGGTTTATCGATTGTTGACAATGGCATACATTTGTTATTAATCGCCATCGGTTATGTTAAAAACGGAACAGCTCCCATTTTTTCCAAAGCCGGTTTGCAACCGAACCAAATGGTTGATCCGGTTCCGCAAGCGCTGGTGTTGACGGCAATTGTTATCGGTCTGGCTGTAACGGCGGTTGCGCTATCGTTGATAATCAGATTGTACGATCATCATAAAACTTTAAATATTAATAAAATCAGAAAATTGAAATGGTAATTCCGGGTTTGTTATGAGTCCTGTACATTTTATTGCGGTACCATTATTTGCGGCATTCTTAATTCCACTAATCGGAAAAGTTTCCAAGGAACTTGTTAAAATTATTCCCGGAATTGTTTTATTATATCTTTCATATTTATCTATTTCCCTTTTCCCTATTGGTGTTAATCGACCTATTGTAGAAATTATTGCGGGCTTCAATCCGCCATTCGGGATTACCCTTTATTACGGTCCAATCGCAGCATTTCTTACAACATTAATTACGTTGGTTGGTTTTGTTATTTGGTTATACAGTTACAAATTCATTATCAGAGAGCCTACGGAAAAATATTACATGCTTTTTATGATGCTGATTACTGGCTCGACGGGAATAGTTTTAACGGGCGATATTTTTAACCTGTTTGTCTTCTTCGAAATTACTTCTATTGCAGCGTATTCATTAACGGCATTTTTAAGAGACCGCGACGGAGCCGAAGCGGCATTTAAGTATTTGTTAATAGGTTCTTTTGCATCTACGTTTTTCTTGCTTGCGATTGCAATAATTTACGCGAATATACATACATTAAATTTGGCCGATATAGCATCAAAAATAAAAGACATTCCGCTTACCACGCGATTGTTCATACTGATTCTAATAATAATCGGTCTTGGAATCGAATCGGAAATGTTCCCGTTAAACGGTTGGGCGCCCGATGCTTATTCACAAGCGCCTTCCCCGGTCGGAGCGGTTTTCGGGGGAATTGTGGTAAAGGCGGCAATCTACTCATTAATGAGAATAATCTTTCTGATGTTCCATACCGCGGATGTTTTGCATTTTTTGGTTGTGATGGGAGTAATAACATTATTAATCGCGGAAATGTCGGCAATGAAACAACAGCAAATCAAACGGATGCTGGCATTTTCAAGTATCGGTCAAATGGGTTTGGTTATAATTGCATTCGGAGTTGGAACCGAGCCGAGCGTTAGAGCGGCAATGTTTCAAATGTTTAATCATGCATTAATAAAATCTTTATTATTCTTTGCTGCCGGATATTTGGTTTTCCATTCCGGTTCAAAAAAAATATCCGCATTAGACGGATTGGGTCACGATAAACCTATAACAAGTTTCTTCTTTGCTTTTGGTGCATTGGCAATAATCGGATTGCCCCCGTTCTCCGGATTTTGGAGCAAACTTTATATTCTTCTCTCGGTTGCAGATGCCGGTTTGATGGTTCCTGTAGTTTTAATCTTAATCAGTTCCATCATCGAAGCTGTTTATTACTTAAGAGTTGTAAGCAGACTTTATTTCTACAAGGAAGAAGCAACCGACGTAAGACGTACGCCGGTTTCGGGTTTGGTGGCAATGGGAATTTTAACCGTGGTTATTTTAATCGTCGGTTTCTATCCGAATTTAATTCTTCACTGGATGACACCGGCGGCAAATGATTTATTGGATAAAGCGGCATATATTAAATTCGGCTTGTTTCATTAAAGAAAATTAACGATATGAATTCTATTGAATATATTTTATTTATTACATTTATCGGAGCGGGACTCACATTCATAGTTCATCATGCTTTACCAAAATTAAGAGATACTCTGGCAATTTTGGTTTCGGCATTGGATTTATATTTTGTGATTCAAGCAATATCGGAAAAATCAAAAGTTGTATTATCCATAGCCGATTTTCATTTAATTTGGAAAACCACACCTTACAATAATTTGTTCGCCGTCTTAATTGCCGTGCTCGGTTTTTTAACAATTCTATATGCTCACGATTTCATGTCATCTAAAGACCGCTTGGGATATTTTTATATGAATTTTCTTTTTGCGCTCGGAGGAATGTACGGCATTGTTTACAGTCAAGATTTTATTTCCCTTTTCTTTTTCTGGGAAATTATGACTTGGGCTTCGTTTTTATTGGTAATTTATTGTTGCAAAGATGCTCAACCGATCGGGTTGAAATATTTTGTTTTCAGTGCAATTGGTGCATATTCTTTACTTATAGCAATAGTTATGCTTTATTCATTGTCCGGAAATTTGGAATTAACAAATTTAATTTCAAACTTTTCGAATTTTTCCGTCTCGAATCAATTAATTGTCGTTACCTTACTCCTGCTTGGGTTTGGAGTTAAAAGCGCAATAATGCCTTTACATGTTTGGGCGCCCGGCGCATATTTTATTTCCCCTTCGCCCTTCACGGCGTTATTCTCCGGAGCGCTTTCGAAAATGGGAATCTTCGGAATTGGTTTGGTGTTATTTAAATTTGCTGCACAGTCAGGTTACTTCTCATACGTTCAAATCATTTTAGCCTGGATAGGCGGAATTACCGCATTGCTTGCAACGTTTTATGCAATTTTCCAAACCGACGCAAAAAAATTGTTGGCATATTCTTCAATCGGTCAATTAGGCTACATCATAATAGGTTTGGCAATCGGAACGCCGTTAAGTATTGCATCTGCTTTGTTTTTGACAATACTTCACGCTGCATTTAAAGCGATGCTGTTTATGGCTACTGGTGCGGTTTATTTTAGAACCGGCACGACCGATATGAACTCGGTTTCCGGATTAATTAGAAAAATGCCGTTCAGTTTTATCACTGCTTTATTCGGTATAATAACGGTTTCCGGTGTTCCGCCGCTCGGAGGGTTTGCTGCCAAATGGATGTTGTACGAATCGCTTATTCAATCCCGTCATTATTTTTTGGTTATAGTTGTCTTCGCCGCCAGTACGGCTGCATTCTTATATCTTTATAGATTTATCTTTTCTTTGTTTTTAGGTCAAGAAGAAAAAGAATGGGAAGACGTAAAAGAAGCGCCTTTGCTTATGGTTATTCCAATGCTAATTCTTTCGGCTTTTGTTTTGGTAGTTGGGGTTTTCCCGGGATTGATATTGGATCCTATTTCACAATCGATGAACTATCTCGGGAATTTCAACTTTAATTATGAAACGTCGGTACTCTTCAACGAATGGGGCAACCAAGTTGATATGCAAACTGTTGTTAACACTATCGGTGCTGTATTTTTAATTGTAGGTTTGATTATTACATTCAAAGGATTCAAAAAAACACGTTACGTTTCAACGAAAGATATTCATACATCAGGCGAAATCCCGCAAGAGAACGAAAACTTAACTTATGCGGTTGATTTTTATAAACCTTTTGAAAGAGCTATTGCTCCAATATTGAAATCCAGCATAGATAAAATCTATACCGGGATTGCAAATAATCTTGAACAGGCTTTTGATTATTTAAGATATGTTTACACGGGTAACGGTCAGACTTACGCGATGTATGTTGTTTTCTTTTTATCATTATTAATTTTGTTTGCGGAATTGATTTTCGGAATTAATTTATAAAAGAACGGTAACCGTATGGAAATAAATTGGTCAACTATTTTAGGAATTATCTTTACCCCGATTATCGCTTTTATAGTAGGAGTTACTTACGGCGGATTAACCCGCGTAATTACCGCACGGGTTCAAAACCGGTACGGTCCGCCGATATTCCAAAATCTTCTCGATATAATCAAACTTTATAGTAAAGAATCGAATATCAATCACGGGGTGATGCAGCATCTGGGACCGGTATTTGCAATTACGGCTTCGGTTACAACGCTTTTCTTTGTACCGGTTATAAAAGATTCAACCGTATTTACAAATTTCAGTTTTCACGGGGATTTGATTTTCCTTCTGTACATCATGGTTTTCGGTTCGCTGGGAATGGCATTAGGTGCCGGGCAAACAGGCAATCCTAATTCAGCCATCGGGGTTTCGAGAGGTTTAAGCCAATTGGTTGGTTACGAAGTTCCCTTTGTTATGGCTTTAGTTGCAATTATGATTCAGTTTCAAACTACGAACTTAAACGACTTATTGGCTGTTCAAGACCATTTTACCAAATGGATTATTTTTCAATCTCCGTTCGCATTCCTTGCGGCTATACTTGCATTTTTAGGCATGATGGGTTATGCGCCGTTCGACGTTGTTATTGCCCCGGCTGAAATTGCTTCCGGACCGCCGTCGGAATTCGGTGGTAAGTATCTCGGATTAATGCTCACAAGCAGATCGATTTTCACCTTTGCCAAATTGGTTTTATTCACCGATATATTTTTAGGCGGCGCATCCGATTTTATTACTCTGTTAATTAAAACTTTCATTCTGTATATGATTCCGGTGCTAACGGGAATAGTTTTTCCGAGATACAGAACGGAACAATCGATACGTTTCTTTTGGTCATGGCCTTTATTTTTCGGAATCATAGCAATTTTGGTAGTTGTATTTTGAGAGGTAAAAATGTATAACGATAAAGAAGCTTCAAAAATTGTAGATATAATAAAAAACTTTGCGCGAAAACACTCACTCTGGATAGTTGCTTACGGTACCGGTTGCGGCGCAATCGAACTTCCGCCGACGATGACATCAAGATATGATGCGGAAAGGTTCGGTATCCGAGGCTCGGCAACTCCCCGTCAAGCCGACGTTTTGCTCATCACAGGTTATTTATCCGTTAAAACATTAAAAAGGGTAATCAGAACTTACGAGCAAATGCAAGAGCCAAAATACGTAATCGGATTCGGTTCCTGTACAATTAACGGCGGAATGTATTGGGATTCTTACAACACAATCAAAGCTCTTGACAGATATCTTCCGGTGGATGTTTACATAAACGGTTGTATGCCCAGGCCCGAAGCGGTAATTTCCGGCTTCATTAAATTGCAAGAATTAATTGCTCAAGGTAAAGCAGACGGCGCAAAACGGTATCAAGAAAATCTGGAATGGTACCGGGAAAATCAACGTAAAGTAATTAAAAACTGGAGAATGCCAGAATATAATTGGTGAAAAAATGGATAAAGATTTTATAAACGAAAATAAAACTATTGAAGAAATAAAAAACACTTTTCATTCCGCCGAAGCGAAACTTCAGAGGAAAAACAGAATAATCGTAAAACTTAGAAGCGATCTTATTCCACCGTTTCTCAGTTACGCAAAAAACTATCTTTCGTTTGATCACCTTGCACATTTCTCGTGTGTGGATTGGATTGAGGATAACCAATTCGAATTGGTTTATATACTTTATTCCTATGAAAAAAACATTATTGCCATTGTGAAAACAAGAATTGACAGGGAAAAAGCGGAGTTCGTTACAGTTAAACACCTTTGGCGCCAAGCCGAAACGTTTGAACGGGAATTCCACGAAATGTATGGAATCAATTTTACAGGCAATAACCGTTTAACAGAATTTATATTGGAAGATTGGGATGATATTCCGCCAATGAGAAGGGATTTCGATACCATGCAATATTCTAAGGAGAATTTTTATACGCGACCAGGCAGAGAAGACGCACAAGATGTTCGTGAAGTAATTACCAAAAAGAGCGGAGAGAAAATCCCCGATTTTGCGAAAGAATTTTCCGTTAGGAAATTGAAATGAGAGAAAAAGAAACCACATTATATTTCGGACCGCAACATCCCGGTATAACGGGAAACATGATGGTAAAACTTAAAGTTGCGGGAGATACAATAGTTAAAGCCGAAACCCACGTCGGATATTTGCACAGAGCATTCGAAAAATTAATGGAACGCAGAACTTGGATGCAATCTTTCCCGATTGTTTGCAGAATTTGCGTTCCCGAACCGGATCCGAACGAAGAAAATTTGGCTAGGGCAGTTGAAGAAATTGAAGGACGGGAAGTACCGGAACGCGCAAAATATATCCGCGTAATGGTTCTCGAACTTTCGAGATTAGCCGCTTATTTCCTGTGGATGGGCGGTCAATCCGGAACCGCCGGATTATATACCGTTCCCCAATGGAGCGTTGGCGACCGTGATTATATTTTAGATCTTTTTGAAGAATTGACCGGCGGAAGAATTTATCACATGTATATTTGGGCCGGAGGCGTCCGTAGGGATTTGCCGGAAGGCTTTGCAGATAAAGTGCTAAAAACTATGGACTATATCGAAAGCAGATTGCCGGAATATGATAAGCTGATGTTCGATAATGCAATATTCCAAAAACGTGCGCAAGGTATCGGAGTAATAGACAAAGACAAAGCGCTAGAGTGGGGCGTTGTTGGTCCGCCGTTACGCGGATGCGGTATTAAGCACGACGTGAGAAAAGACGAACCATACGAAGTTTACGATAAATTGGATTTTGTTGTTCCTACTTATGAAGGCGGTGATATTTGGGCAAGAGCAATGGTAAGGCGAAAAGAAATGGAACAATCGATTTCAATTATCAGACAAGTAATAGAAAAAATGCCGGGTGGCGAATATTACAATAAAGTTCCGACCCCGTTAAATTGGTTTGTGCCGCCCGGCGAAGCTTACGTAAAAACGGAATCCGCAAGAGGTGAATTCGGTTACTATGTTGTGAGCGACGGTTCGTTAAAACCGAGAAGGGTTCACGTTCGCGGTCCGGCTTATGTTCACGGCGTTTCTTTGCTCGAAAATATTTTGGTAGGCGCTAACATTTCAGACGTTGCAATGATAATGAACAGTCTGGGTGTTTGTCCGCCCGAAATTGAAAGGTAGGTATTAAAAATGGCAATAAACTTAAAAGGAATTGTTTCCCCGTACAATGCACTGAAGCAAATCGGTAGAAAACCGCATACTGTTCAATACCCTTTCCAAAAAAAGGAGGCGGCACAACGATACCGCGGTTTTCATTATAACGATTTGGAAGAATGCATCGGATGCGGAACGTGTGCAACAATTTGCCAAAACGAAGCCATAGATATGATTTTCATCGACGGTTTCGAAACAACCAGCGGGGATTCGGGACTCCGGCCACGTGTTGATAACGGAAGGTGTTGCTGGTGTGCATTGTGTGTCGATTCGTGTCCAACGGGCTCGCTCAGTCTTACAAAAGATTATCTTCATGTTTCGGATGATCCGGACACTTTCCTTTTGGTTCCCGGACTTGATAATCCCGAAGGGAAAGAAAATCTATCGTGGATTAGCAACGGGAATTCACTGCTCGATTATCAGCGCATTCCAATGCCCGAACTTGAGGGCAAGGAAAGAGTCAAATCGTTTGCCGAAGTTGTTTTAGGTTATTCGGAAGATCAGGCAAGAGCCGAAGCGGCGCGCTGCGTCGGTTGCGGCATTTGTACGGATAACTGCCCCGTCCATATGCACATACCGGAATATATAAACGCAATTGCGCGCGGCGACGATGAAATGGCGGTTAAAATTATTTACGATAACAATCCGCTCGGCGAAACATGCGGAAAAGTTTGTACCCGCCGTTGCGAAGAAATTTGCGCCGTCAGTAAACGCGGAGAACCGATTGCAATCAGATGGCTGAAACGCTATGCCACGGAAAAAGCTAAGAATAAAGATATATTGAAAGAAATTGTAAATCCGACTATCCTTCCGCCAAACGGTCATTCGGTTGGAATTATAGGTGCCGGACCCGGCGGTTTAACTGTCGGATATTATTTGGCTTTACGCGGTTTTGATGTAACAATTTACGAAGCTAAAGACCACGCCGGCGGAATGATAATGTACGGCATTCCGAAATACCGGTTACCAATCGATAGCATTGATAAACAAATCGAATACATGAAAAGTATTGGGGTAAAAATTCTCTTCAACACGAAAGTCGGGAAAGACATTTCGTTTAACGAACTTAAACAAAAACACGAAGCAATTTATATCGGTATTGGCTTCGAAGTTCCTTACAAACTTGGTATAAAAGGCGAGGATGCAGAAGGATCAATCCAGGCAATAAATTTTCTGAGGGCAATCAACAGCGAAAAGCATGTGGAAATAGGCGATAAAGTTGTGGTTGTTGGCGGCGGAAACGTTGCAATAGATGCGGCAAGGGTTTCGAGAAGATTGGGCGCCGAAGTAACGATATTATACAGAAGACGCGTGGAAGACATGCCTGCCGATTGGGAAGAAATAGAAGGAGCCGAAGAAGAAGGAGTAATTATCCATCCGCAAGCAATACCGCTTGAAATTATAACGGATGAAAATAATAAAGTAAAAGCAATCAAATATGCTAACGCGGAAATGATTCCCGATCCAAAAGGCGGAAGACCGCGCCCCAAAATAATCGAAGGCGACGAACATATTATCGAAGTTACCAGTGTAATTGCCGCAATAGGTCAGGAAGCCGATTACTCATTCCTTCCCCAAGAAGTTTTGGAATCTATCGAAATTAAGCGGGGCAGAATTGTTGTTAACGAATATCAACAAACGAAACTGCCTTGGTTGTTTGCCGGTGGCGATATTGCCAACAGACGCGCCGATGCTATCAGCGCTATTGCAGACGGCTACAGAGCCGTTAAGGGAATTGAAATGTTATTATTAAACAAGGAAATAAAAAATGGCGGACGTCTCAACTAAATATTTGGGATTGGAATTAAAAAATCCAATCATTGCTTCAAGTTCCACACTAACCGATAATATCGAAAGCATTGTTGAATTGGAAAAACACAATGCTGCCGCTATTGTTCTTCGTTCAATCTTTGAAGAGGAAATTACTTTGGAATCCGATCACGTTACCGAACAAGCAGTCCGGGAAGGATTCCCCGAAGAACTTTTCGACTACTACGATAAAAAAATTAAACAGAAAAATACAGACGAATATCTCCGGCTTATCTCCGATGCAAAAGCAAAAACAAGTATACCGATTATCGGCAGCATAAATTGTTTCTCAACACACGAATGGACTTATTTCGCAAAGAAAATAGAAGACGCCGGAGCCGATGCATTGGAATTAAACTTATTTTTGTTGCCGTCAAAACCAAATTCCACTTGTGAAGAAAATGAAAAACTTTATTTTGATATTGTCAACAAAGTACTAAACGAAATCTCGATTCCGCTTACGCTGAAAATCAGCCATTACTTTTCCAATTTGGCCGTAACAATAGAAAAGCTTTCCCAAACCGGCGCAAAAGGTTTGGTATTGTTTAATAAATTTTTCAGTCCGGATTTTGACATTGAAGAAGAGAAAGTAGTACCGACATATATTTTCAGTAATCCGCAAGACATTGCAATTTCATTACGCTGGATTGCCATTATGTCCGAACGCGTTCAATGCGACTTGGCGGCATCTACCGGTGTTCACGATGGCGAAGGATTAATTAAACAAATTTTAGCGGGAGCCAATGCCGTTCAAATAGCTTCCACGCTTTATAAAAACGGAATGGAACAGATAAATTTAATGCTTGACGAATTAAAAAATTGGATGGAGAGAAAAAATTACGCAACACTCGATGATTTCAGAGGTAAATTAAGTTACAGCAAAAGTAACGATCCCGCTATGTTCGAAAGGGTTCAATTTATGAAATACTTCGGAAGCGTAAACGATTAAAGCCGGAAAAGATATCAGTGTATGGCTTTGGTTACTTCAATTCCCAACTGCTCCATTCTGTAACGCAATTTTGAACGGGAAAGCCCTAATATTTTCGCCGCCTGAACTTGATTTCCTTTTGTGATATCTAATGTTTTAAGTATTAAAGTTCTAAGCACGATATCCGCTTTCACTCCTTTGGGCGGAATTTTAAGAACAAATTCATCTGTATTGTCTGCGGTATCTTTCTGCAATTTCAAAAATCCGAAATGCTGGGCTTTCAATTCATTTCCGTCAAGCATAAGCACGGCTCTTTCCATTGCGTTTTTCAATTCCCTAATGTTTCCTTTCCATTGATAATTTTGCAAAACTTCCAGAGCTTCGTCATCAATTCCTTTTATATTTTTGTTGAACTTCAACGCATATTGTTTCATGAAGGAATAAGCCAGTAACGGTATATCGGATTTACGTTCGCGTAAAGACGGAATAACTACGCGCGCAACATTTAACCGGTAAAACAAATCTTCCCGGAAATTTCCTTTTTCCACTTCTTCTTCAAGATTTTTATTGGTTGCCGCCAAAATTCTGACATCAACAGAAATTTCCCTTTCGCCGCCTACTCTGTAAAATTTCTTTTCTTGTAAAACCCTTAACAACTTAACTTGTATATCCAAAGTCAATTCGCCTATTTCATCCAATAAAATGGTACCGCCGTTAGCAAGTTCGAACTTACCCATTTTCGTTTTGTTAGACGCGCCGGTAAACGCTCCTTTTTCGTGACCGAACAATTCGCTTTCTGCAAGTTCTTTCGGGATTGCGGCACAGTTGATTGGAATAAAAACTTTATCGGCTCGCGGTGAAATTTGATGAATGTATTTTGCAAAAACTTCTTTCCCCGTTCCGCTTTCACCCTCAAGCAGAATTGTAGTATCCCCGCTTTGCGCAAGTTTTTCCACAGTGTTTAACAACTTTACAATCGGTTTGCTGCTTCCGAAATATTCGCGGGTTAATTTTTCTTCGTTCAAAATTTCATGAAGACCTTGGACTTCCCTTTTCAATCGGAGATGATTTAAACATCTGTCAAGAACAATTTTCAATTGTTCAATGTCTATAGGCTTTAGAAGAAAATCGAAGGCTCCGGATTTCATTGCTTCAACGGCTATTTTTACATCTGCATAACCCGTAATCATTATGACCGGAATATCAAAATATTTCGCTTGTAACTCTTTCAGTATATCGAGACCGTTATGCGTAGTAAGATAAATATCCAAAAGTATAACATCCGGTTGATGAAGTTCAACCATATCGAATACTTTACCGCCGTCCATGCAGACATCTATTTCATAACCGAGTTTGGTTAATACTTTTTTTAAGGATAAACTTACAAGATTATCATCGTCAACTATTAGAATTTTTGGTTTCATATTCTTCCTCAATTAATGATTTGGGAAAGGTAACGAAAAATTTTGTACCTACGTTTAATTCGCTTGAAAAATCAATGCTAGCGCCGATTTCATCCAAAAGCATTTTGCAAACGCTTAAACCTAAACCGGTACCATTCTGTTTATTGGTATAAAAATCCGTAAAAATTTTGTTTTTATCGTTTTCACTAATTCCGATTCCTTGATCCTTTACTTCAAAAACCACGGAATTATCCGGAGTTAAGTATGTGGAAATTAAAATTTCACTGTTTTTCCCGCTGGCTTCAATTGCATTGGTAATAAGATTAAGGGCAACCTGGAGCATTTTATCTTTATTAAATTTCAATTTGGGGATGTTCGGTTCAAAGTTTGTTGTTATATCGATAGATTTTCCTGCCGCAGTATTTTGTATCATTTCAATCGCTTGCTTGGCTATATAATTAATGGAATGATAAGAATACCGTTCATTCTTATTCCGGGAAAATGTTAAAGTGTTATCGATTAAAATTTGTATTCTTTCAACTGCATCGAGTGAAGCTCTGATACATTCGGCATCTTCTTCGGAAAATTTATCGATTGACATATTCAGATATTCGAGATTAAGTTTCAATGCGGAGAGCGGATTTCTGATTTCGTGCGTTAAGCTTGCCGCTAATTTACCGAGAATTTTTAGCTTGTTATTTTGGATTTCTTCCGTCAAAACTCGAATTGCTGATTTTGTTCTTAAAAGGAAATTTTAATTTTATATTTTAGTTATTTTAGAAACAAGTTGCAATAGGTAGGCAGGTTAATTTCGATAAATTATTTTTTGCTTCATCTAAATGAAAATCAGCATCCGGATTACGAGAAGGCTTATTAACAGAAGGACTTTCGAAATGTTGTCCTTCCGTTAATTTTGATACAATTCTTTAAGTATTGCTTCCGCTACTTTATTCAGTACTTCTTCCGAATTATAGAAACCCGAATTAATTTTTTCGTGAATTTCCGCAGCTTCTTTTCCGCTAATGTTTTGCGACTGAAGAAGCTTTGCCTCTTCGGAAATTTCCAGTTTATCCGTAAGTTTCTTTTCGCCGGCTTCGGCTTTTGCCTTCTCGTGCTTTCTGTACTGCTCGTGAAGTTTGTTAATACTATTTCCCAATCCTTTAATTTGCACGGTAATACACCTTATAGATAGTTATTTAATTTTTTCTTGTTCAACAATTGCTTAATTTCTTCTTTTACTTTTTTTTGTTCGTTTTTGTTTTTTTCTATTATATTATCGTATAATTGAACAATTTGTTTAACCTTCTCTTCCATCCCTTGTGACGCACGTCTCAATTCTTCCCTATCGTTATTTTCAATCAATTGTTTTCTCATTCTTTCAAATTTATCAATATTTAAGTTAATTCGCGCAATATTATCTTCAAATTTTTTATTTTCGAAAGTAACCAAGGTATTCAAAACGTTATCCAGATAACCGGAAAGAATATTCATATTTTCAACCAAGCCACCACTCATTAAAATAACCCCGAACCGCCAAATTGTGAAAAGTAATTTTGTCCGGCTAATAAATCAGCTAATTGTTGTTGCAACTGTTCGTATTTTAGTCTTAATATTTCCGCACCGCTATCTATTTTTTCGTTTTGATAAGTGATTTTATCGGACAAATAGGAAATTGTGTCGTCATAAGAATCTGTTATATGGGAAATTACGCCGTCAACTTTTACGTAGTTATCTACCAAATCATACAATCTGGTTGCAACCCCGTCGCTTGAAGCGAACAAGTTTACAACTTCGTCCGGTTTTGATTTGACGGCATCTTCCAGTTTACTTTTGCTGGCAAGGGACAAGCCGGTTTCCGTATCGAATTCAATTCCTATTTCCGAAAGAAAGCTGAGTTCGCCGTCACCAAGCCCAGTAACCTGTTGATAAACGGAATTTGCCATGGACTGTTTAAGCGTAAATGCGTTACTGTTACCCGTAAAAATTCCGCGCTTCTCTTTTGTGGAATTATAATTATCTTTAACGTAATTATAAGCTTCGTTAAATTTAGAAATAAAATCTTCTACTTGATTTTTAATTTCTTCCAAATCATAGTCAACGGTAATATTAACAAGCGGAACGCCCGTTTCCATCTTCTTTTTCAGTTCAAGAGTTACACCGTTAATTAAATCGTCGATGGTATTCGAGCTTCGTTCTATATTTAAACCGTTAAACACTAATTTCGCATTCAGTTCATCTTCCGCATACAAATATCCCGCGGAACCGCCCGAAGCAATTACTCTGGAAGAAAGATTTAATCCGATAGTATCGAGAGCATTTCCCGAAACATCGGATAATGTGATTTCGTTATCTTTACCGCTATCACCCGCAGTAATTGTCATCGTAATATCGCCCGAAACAGGCGCAAACACCGATGCGGTAACCGAACCGTTAGCCGCTTCGTTAATGGCATCGCTTACCATTTCCATTAGTTCTTGGTAAGTTTCCAGTCCTGTTGTTTCTATTGAAATTACTTCGTCGAAACTACCGCTTGTAACTCTGAAAGTAAGCGTACCGGCTTGAACACCGGATGCCGAATCAGCTGTTTTTGTATCTGCAATAACCGAATCGTGTTTTGCTAACTGGTCAATTTGAATGGAATAAGTCCCGCGGATTGCATCGGATGTTGCTGTTGCGGATAAGTACTCTTCCGATGATACTTGAGCAGTTTTCGAATTGAAAACCGAGTCGCTGTCTGTACTTTTAAAACTTTCGACAATCGACTCAAGCGTTTTAAGTTTGGTTTTTAATTCGCCCCAAGCATTGGAAAGGTTAGTAAATTTTTCTTTCCTTTGCTGAAGGGGATAAACTCTTCTGTTTTGTTCATAATACCGGTACGTTGAAATTAAATTTTCAATACCGGAAGTTGTTAAGAGATCCATACTCCCTCCCTCAAGTTTTCACCGTATATATTATCGGATCAAACTAAAGAATTTTTAACCAGGCATCTCTAAGCTCGGTTAAAATTTTATGCACCGATTCGAAATTTTTATTCCTCATCTCCTCTTGGCAATATTCGTATAATCTTCGTAAACCTAAAGATATATTTTGGACTTCTTCGTTATCGTATCTCAAAGCTCCAATCAATATATTTAATGCTTTATTTGTTTTTTCAAGATCGCCCAATTTACTGTTTGTAATTGCATAATCGTAAACCTTCATCAATAATTTTTCGGGCGAAGCTTCCAATATATCGTTAGCCAGATAAGTTCCGGCGCCGTTATTCATATAATTTCTTTTTAATGCTGCAGATGATTGATACATTTCAGTTCCCAGTTTTTTCGGAAAAAATTCAGAAAAAGGCTCTCCTAAAAACGGAGAGCCTTAATGCCGTTAATATTACTATTAACCACCGAATAACTGCAATACTTGCTGCGGAGCAAAGTTCAATTGCGCATACATTGCAGAAGCTGCTTGAGATCCAATTTGAGCTTTGGTAGCATTCAATTGCTCAAGCGCCATATCCGCATCGAACAGTCGGGAATAAGAAGATTGAGAATTCAAGATTGCGGATGTAAGGAACTCGTCTTTCGCATCGAGCCTTTGGACATAGTTACCGATAGCGCCCAATGCGGAATCCACAGCCGATTCAAAGTCATCCAGATCAAGTGCGGCAATTGAGTCGGCATCCGAAACACTAACTATATCATCGAGAGCCGAAGCTACTTCCGAAGATACACCGGATACAACGCCGTCGGAAGTATCGGAAGTACCAACAAGATCAATAGTACCGTCTGTTCCATAAGTAATGCTAATGGTATCGCTCGAAGAAGCACCGACTTGGAAAGTAAATCCGGAACCGGCACCGTTAGAAGTAGATACCAACAGATCGGTATTGTTAAATTTGGTTTGTGCAAAAGCGCTCTCGATTTCTTTACCGATTGCCACTATATCTTTTGCAATAGCTTCGCTATCGCTTACCGGGTTAGCCGAATCGGCAATTTTACCGCGGATTTGTGTGATCATATCCTTGATGCTTATCAACTGGCTTTCAGCCGTAGCAAGCATGTCCTTTGCAGAACCTACGTTGCTTTGAGCGGCTTTCATTACAGTGATTTTTGCATCCAAAGATTTACCAACGTTGAAGCCCGAAGTATCGTCGGCAACTCTGTTGATTCTCTTTTGAGAAGCCAAACGGAGTTGTGCTTTTTGTGCTTGAGTATTTAGTCGCGCTAAAGCGTTATACGCTCTTAATGCGCCAACATTGGTGTTGATTCTGAATGATTGAGTTGACATGAATAACCTCCATGTTTTGTTTATTAGTTATGCAGGCTTCCGTGCCTGCGTTAATTGAAAATTATTTAATTTTATTTAACATTAACTTTTTCATTCTCAGCTTCATTATCGTTTGAGCCGGGAAAAAGTTTAATAATTTTTGGCGGATATTATAAGGTTGGCTGATATTGTTCTATAATAGGCTGTAGCTTTATTTGGATATCTTTCAGTTTAGACATTACTAATTTATTCTCCCCAAAGTTTTTATATGCAAAATCCAAAATTGAAGGAATCTTTTTAATTTGATTAGTTTCAAGGTAAATTGATATTAAATAAAATATTACGGAGGGGTCTTTATCTTGTTGGTTCAACGAATGCGTGAGTATTTCTTCGGCTTCTTTGTAACTTTTTCCTTCCATTAAACTAAGTCCAACCAACAACAAATATTTAGTGTTATCTTTGAACTTATCATACATATCCAGCAATAATTTTATTCTTTTCTCAAACTCCAATTTGGATATTAATGTAAGGTAAAACTCCAAATTATCTTTGTTGATAATATTATTTATCAGCTCCATACCGGAATCGTCAAGCGTTTGTTCAAGAATCATCTTTTTTATCATTAGCGCTTCTTTGTTATGACCCAACGCAACAAATTTATTGATGAAATACTCGAACTCCTTTCCGTTTTGTGCTTTAATGGAAACCAGCATTGCCTGATAAAGCACTTGTTCTTTGGATACGTTTACTTCCAATAATTTGGAATTCTTTTGTTTTTGATTATCTCTTATGTTTAATGCGGTTTTACAATGTTGAATGGAAAGATCAAAATTTCCGAGTGCAGAATAAATTTGGGATGCCAACAAATGCAACCATACGTGTTCCGGATTAATTTTCAATCCTTGCAAAACAAGTTCTTCCGAAGTTTCAAGATTTCCGTTACGCATTTCATAGTCGGCAAGGTTTAACAAACAAACCGATTTGTAGTCTCCATCCAAGTTTTTGTCTTCCAATGCAATCTTATAATACTCATACGCTTTTTCATAATTTTCCAAAACTGCATAAGTATTCCCAAGCTGATAGGCATAGTACGAGCTTCCCGATTCATTAAATTCATCGAGCAACATTTTCAAATTACGTTCGGCTTTAAGTTTTAATTCTTCGCGCGGTAAATTGTAACCGAGGTGAATTATTTCAATGGCAGAATCTATTATTTCATATCCGTTTTCAAGTAAAGATTCCAAAATTTGTTCATGCGCTTTACCTTTAAAATAAATATTGGAATCGTTTTTGAATAAACGCACGTAATTCATTGTTTTATCATTACCCGAATATTCATCTATGTTATTCACAATACAATTTACGCCGAGTTTATCATTAAGCTTTATTATTTTTTTTACCTCCTCTTTCGAATCAGCCGATAACCGTTCGTCCGCATCCAAATAAAGTATCCAGTTTCCCGTGGATTTTGAAAGGGCATAATTCCTTGCGGCGGAGAAATCGTGAATCCATTCGAATTTAAATATTTTTGAATTATATCTTTGGGCTATTTCCAAAGTTTTATCCGTTGATCCGGTATCCACAATTACAATTTCGTCAACAATGTCTTTAACCGAATCCAAACATCCTTCGAGATATTTTTCCTCGTTTTTTACTATCATACTTAAAGTTAATTTTTTCATTTCCATTCCGTTTTTATGTTTGTGCCCTTTCGGAAGTTTGGGTTTCCAAAACAACCGAATTATGTTCTTCGGGCAAATTTAATTTTAAGTTTATTTCTTTCAGCATTCCAGCGGCTTTACTGTTATTTCTATCGTTAACAACCGCCCATTCGTACATTACTTTTGCTTCTTCATACATTCCGGATAAATAGAATATTTCACCCAAACCTGCGCAAGCCGCCGAAGAAGTGGGATTAAAATTTAAAGCTTGTTCAAATGCCTCTCTGGCATTTTCCAAATCAGATTGCGCAACAAACAAATTTCCCAATAAAATAAATAGTTCATCTTGTTTTACGTTTTCATAGTTTCTTTTTTCGGAGCTGTTAAAATTCTCAATAGCTGACATCAAATTTTCAATAGCCAACGTAATTTCGTTATCGTCAATATTTACGTACGTTCTCTCAAAATATTGCACAAACCGGTCTTTGTTTATGGGATATCTAAGATTTCTATTTCGGGGTCTATCCCCTTTCAACCATAAACCTTCGGGATCAGCGCCCCATTTTTCTGTAAATTTATTTTTATTAACTTCCAATCTCTCGGCATATTGTTCATTTCCTTCTTTCTTAAAACTAACCGAACCAAAGTGATGAATGAAAACATCTTTGGCAATTACAGTTTTAAAACCGGCTAATTGGGCACGTAGACAAAAATCATCATCTTCAAAATTTCCGGGAGAAAATCTTTCGTCCAATCCACCGATTTTATCTATAACTTCTCTCTTTATCAAAGTGCAAAGGAAAGCAACGCGCGGGAATTCCTGAATTTCACCGTTATTTTTTTCCGAAAGTTCTTTAGCATACAGATGCATTTCTTTTAAGTTTGAATATTTGGCATTTTTATCCAATTGCACGCCGCTTACAAAATTACTTACCGGTCCCACAATTCCAATGTTGCTATCTGATTCAGCAGCTTTGATCATTTTATCCAACCAGTTTTCCGTAACAACGGTATCGTTATTAAGCAAAACAACATACTTCCCTTTAGATTCCAAAATTCCTTGATTTACTGCTTTTGGAAATCCCAGATTTTTCTCGTTAGTAATTACTTTGATGTTTTTATAGGTTTTTAATTTTCCGGCAGTCCCGTCGGTTGAAGCATTATCAACAACAATTATTTCATAATTTACACCAGTGAATTGCTCAATGCTTTCAATTGCTTGCTTTGTATATTCCCATTGATTATAAACCGGAATAACGATTGAAGCAACCGGAAGATCATTTTCGTTTAATTTTTTATCGGTTTTGAATTTCGCGTTTGTCGGTGTAAACCAATTGATTCCCCATAATTCTTGAGGCGTGGGAACATTATATTCACCGTAATAATTTTTTAATTTTTCATAAAGCGCATCTGTACTTTCTTGCACCAGTTTATCCGTTACCGACTTGTCAACAGTTTTGAAGCTTTTCTGACCTTCGTGATAAACGAATGTATCTTTGGCAATTACTATTTTATAATCGTTAATTCTGAAACGCCAACTGAGTTCGAGATCATCGTTACCTAAAAACAAATTCTCATCCAAAAGTCCAAGTTTATTCAATACTTCTCTCTTAATCATCATACAAAAACCGATTAATAATTTTGTTTCGGAAAACTCTTTAGAATATTTTTTTTCTAAAATTTTATTTATTTCGTTTGCAGAAGTATTTTGCTGAAGTTTAGAATTATCCAAATACAATGATACATTTTGATAACCCGCAACGTAATTTGACAAAGGTCCTACCGCCGCAACTCTTTCATCTTCAAACGCAAATAGCATTTTGCCCAACCAGTTCCCTTCAACAATCGTATCGGGATTCAACAAAACAATAAAATCATTGTTAGAATTTTTAATCCCAATATTACAACCTGCGGAAAATCCTTCGTTATGTTTATTCTTTATTAATTTAAATTGATCATGTCCGCTTATTAACTTCGCAATCTTTTTTTGCGTTCCGTCTTTTGAAGCGTTATCGACAAAAATAACTTCATCTTGTTTTCTTATTGTTTTAATCAAGCTTGTAAAAAGAGCCGGAACGGTTTTAGCGGAATTGTACGTTACAATTACGATTGATACTCCCGCAGAATCCGGTTTATTTGTTTTATCAATTTTTTTATCCACATAAACTTGAGTTTTTTTGTTATGTATTACTTTCTCAAATGTTTCATACCACAAATAGGCATTCTTTTCCATCGTTCTGTTTTGTAGAACATAGTCAAATGCATTCTTTTGATATTTTTTTATTTCAGACGGATTTTCAATTAAATAAGTAATTTTTTCGTACCATTCATCACTTGATTCCGATTTAACGAACAAACCGTTTTCTTTATCTACAACGCTTGAATGATACGGAGAATAATCGGAATAAATTCCGGCAATCTTTTCAATTCCGTATTCCAAAAATTTGATATCACTTTTGCTTTGATTAAATTCGTTAAATTTTAACGGCGCCAATCCTATATCCAAATTAGCGTCGGAAAGGATTTTGGCAAACCCTTCCAATTTTGTATCTCCCGGTAAAAACTCAACCCACGGGTCTTCAATAAATTCCGGCGGAATAAAGTTTATAAAAACTAGTTTAATTTCTTTCTCGTATTTCTTTTTCAATTTCAAAAGCGCCGGCGTAACTTGCTCAAAATCTTCCAAATGAGTCATTGTGCCGGCATATCCGATTCTTAACGGATTATTTAATCTTTTCTCCTCTTTGAACGGCCGGAAAATTTGCGTATCAATAAAATTAGGAATTACAGATACCTCGTCTTTGTGTTTATAATATGAATTTTTTAAATAGTCATTCGTTACAATCAGGTGATCGGACATCCAAATATTTTCCAGAAGAGCCCGGCGAACATGCGGATTATTATAATACGGATAAGCAACATTTTTTTTCGGTACTTTTAACAGGTTATCGTCCAATTCATATATAACTTTCGAACCTTTCGATTTAAGCAGTTTAATTAAATTTAAAAATTTAAAAGTGTCTGTTCTTTGCTGCAAAACAAGATCCGGAATATGTTTAACTTTAGGCGGTTTATTCTTGGACATGTCCAATATTTGATATTCAACCAAACCTTTGGATTTTAAATATTCCAGAGGACTTATTATTCTAATTTGTGCCAAAGCTCCTAAATTTTGAACAATCCCCAATACTTTAAACTTCATTTTGTATATCCTCTTATTTTAAATTTTTATTTGATTTGTTAAATACATTAAATTACCTTCGGCTATTTCATTTGAAGGATCAATTTCCAGAACTCTTTTTAATATATTCTCCGCTTTGCCATATTCGGTTTTTAAGATGTGAATTACGGCTAAATTATTCATAGCTTCGGTATTTTGGGGATGGACAACTAAAATTTCATCTAAAATATTTTGTGCATCTTCAAGTTTACTTTTTTCGATCAACTTTTCCGATAATTCCAATTTCGATTTTAGAAAATCTTTTCTTGTTAAATTCCGGTAATTCATTTTCTCTATTAAATTCATATAGTATCTTGTTTCATAAATTAAGTTATATATGAAATTTATTATTTGAATTTCCTTACCGGAAATATTTTGGGGTGAGAAATTTACAACCGCTTTACCAATTAATTTCATTAAATGATTAACGGCGCTTCCGGCAGAATATCTTTTCAAAACTTCTTTTTTTAATATTTTGCTGTTTTCCGGATTATATTTTGAAATTTCCTCTGCTAATAAATCACCGGTAAATTTAATACGGTATTTTCTGCCCGAAAAATTGAATTCAGTCAATTCATCGAAATTCTCGGGTGTTACTAATCCGTCGCCGCCGTCATAATCCAAAATCAAAGGGATTCTGCCGCACATCATTGATTCAATAGCACCGCGTCCAAGAGTAATAACAATATCGGCCCAATTTATGTAGCCTGGCATTTCGAATATACTTGCAGTTTGATAATTTTTACCTATAAATTTCAGATTTAAATTTAAACTTGTGGAAGCGTTTATTATAACATCTTGGGTTTCCAAATCCAATTTATTGCTAATTACCAAGATATTTTCAGGCTTGGCATTAACAGGTTTTTCTTCCCGGAAAATTTCGGGATCGACAATATTCGGAAATAAAACTATTTTTTCTTCATCGATTCCGGCTTCCAAGAGTTTTTTCTTTATTTCCTTGCTTAATGCCAAATAGAATGAAACATTTATTTCAAAAGGAGCGGGTTTTTCAAGAAAAGGTATGATTCCATGAACAAGCATTATTATAGGAAGATTGGGAAATATTTTTCGTACTTCTATTGAATTCAAATTATGGTTTACAAGCGCTACATCAAATTTGATTTCTTTTAGGGCTTCCAAATGTTCAACAATCGATATCCCCAAATCTTCAAATAGCTTTTTAATAGATCCGATATACCGGGAATATACATACACGTCTTGCTTGTTCCGTTTCAAATATTTCGCTAAAGTGTAAGTGTACAATTCCGAGCCGGTAAAACCGAGTAGATGATGAGTAGTTAACAATATTTTTAATTTAGGCTTGCTGTTATTCTCTTTTTGTGATAATTGTCTTTCAATTTCCATTAAGTCAATTCCCTTGCTTTCCTTTTCTTCCCACGAAATAAGGGGGTTGCCGAAATCAGACACTCCATCGTGCACCGCTTTTCCCCTTCTCTTTTCCCATTTTTCCGAATATTTCGGAAAATATTTCGAGTAATAATCACAAGTCTTTTCCCATTCTTCCACCGAAATTGCTTTGCCGTAATGTTTAACATAACCGTCTTCCAAAATTTTTCCTTCCGTACCTAACCATACTTCCCTTTGATCCATAAATTTATATTCCAAGGTCGGCAAGTTTCTGAATGCAATTATTATCTTCCGGTATTCGGGTCCGATTTTGGTTCTTTCATAGTAAGGTTTATCCACATCTTCTGGAGTTATGTAATAGTCGAAGAGTTTCATTCTAACGGCAATTACATCTTCGGGTAAGGAATAAATTTTCGACCAATCAAACTCTACTCTTTCATCGGCATCGATATAAACGAGCCAATCGTTTAGGGAAGCTATTTTTTGTGCTTCTTTCAGAATTGCAGCCCGGTTTTCGAATTCGGCTCTTTCCCTATTTAAATCCCATTTATCATTCTCAATTACTTTTATTACCGAAGGGAAATTCTTGCATATTTCGGCTGTTTTATCTTCGGAACAATCATCGTACACAAATATACCGCCTGTGCAAAATGAAGCGAGATGCTTCAATGTATCGGAAATTATAGATTCTTCGTTTCTAACCCGTAGTAATCCGTATATTTTAGTTTCTTGGTTGTCCGGTATTTTATTACCAATCATATATTGTTTTACCGTCTATAATGTTGATGTAAAAAAATTGAGCGAATAAAAATTTTCACGTATAAATTGCATTAGTTAAGCCAAGCCGAAAAACTTATTTTAATATTTTTTTAATTTTACCATATTTCATTCCAACCACTTTTCTTTGTTTTTGATATGTTTTTAACGGTTTGGTTGTGTGAGTTCGGTAAGTTGGCTAATTTTAGCCAATCAGTGAAGATTTAAGAAATGTATAACTTTTTGAAGGGTGCTAATTTTGATTCGATTTCTTCCTTGGCTTCGTTCCGCAGTTTTTCTTCTTCAGCCGCTTTTTCTTTTAATATATTTTGGAGTTCTTCGTTGTACATACTTTCTTTTTTCGCGAAATTGCTTTCCATAGATGCACGGTTCATATTTATCTCTATATTCAATCTTTCAATTTGCTCTTCTTTCAATGTTTTTAATTTGCTTATTTCTTTAACCAGTTGTTGCTTTTTGTTGGTTTTATCCAACGCGCCGGATGAAGCCGACAACACGGAGATAATTAACCCGATGAAAAATGTAATTCCTCCCCACTTAAATCCCGAAAGCATAAGGGTTTTCATAACACTGCCGGAGCCGTCCGCAGCTGAACTGTATCCCGAAGCAAGACCGCCGACAACAAAAACTATCATTGCGATTACAGCCGAGAACATAATTGCATCTTTAAATAGCATTGCGGGGTTGTACTTGTCTTCGCCCGATAAATATTTTATTCTTCGTTCGATTGCTTTAATTTGATCGTCGTACATTTCTTCTACTTTGGCAATCGATTTTTTCAATTTGTCGTTTAATACTTGTTGCGCCGATGTTCTTTCAACCGCCAACTTTTCAAGGTTTTTGTTCACTTGTTCAATTTGTGTTTCGTAAAGTGAAAGTTTCGTTAAAATTTGAGCTTCGTATTCTTCACTTACTTTCTTAATCATTTTGTCGATAAGCGTATTAAATTTATCTCTAAAGACGGGAGCGGAACTTATGATAAAAATATTTTTCGTAAGGTAATATTTCTCGAGCATGTTTTTCAAAAAATAAATTTCCGAGCGTAGTGCATCGTTGCACAAATCGCTGTCTTTCGAATTCAGAAAATATATAACTTGTTCAAAAACTTTCTTTATCAGTTTTTTATTTTCGTCTTTTAAGGTCTCAACCAAAATTTTAATATCGTCCAGCATGCATGCAAAATCTTCCTTCTTGAATACATTATAAATCATTGCGTTTTTCACGAAAAAATTAAAATGCTTTTCGGAATTAATTTCCATTGCGAATTTCAATTTCATCCTGTCAAATTCGAGTATCCTTTTGATATTATTAAACGCAACGTTTCTATTGCCGAGTCTTATGTTCACCAAAGATTCGTAATACAAAGCCGAAACGGGATTTACTTTATATTTTTTTGCTTCGGAAAAGGCTTGCAAAGCCGTCTGGTTATCATTTAACTTCAGATTTATGAACCCGTAGAGCAAGCTCGTGAAATAGTAAAACTGTTCTTTAACTTTACCGGCAAGGGAAAGTTTATCCACGTCGGTTTGAATTTTAACTATTGTATCTGCGGCTTTCCGGTTAAGCTCCAGATTGTTCTGCGTCATACAAATAACCGAATAATGCAGTAGAGAGAGAAAATCGTAATATTCAAAATTTCTTTCCACAATTTTTATAATTGTATCGACATAATGCTTTTTATCGGCTTCGTTTTTCTGTTTTATCCAAAGTTTATACAGATTTTTTATATCCCAATACGTTTCGGAAAGGGAAAACAATTGCGGATTTTGTTTAATAAACAACTCCGATTGGTAAATAAGTGGATTATTAACGGCAAGAAAAAAATGAACGGTTTCGTCGTCGAAAAAAAATTCATTTATTTTTTCGGGTAAGCGAAGCGAATAATGAAATGCGGCCATACGTTCGTATTCATCGAAGGAATATTGAAATTTAACAGAATTTGCAAACTTTTCGCGTGCATAATTCTTAAATTTTTTGAATGTTATTTCCTTCTGCAATCGAGCTTCCAGCTCAGGCGTATATATTTCCGCATTATTGAGGAACATTCTTCATCCTTGAAATTAAACATTTCATACCAGGTTCATAATCGTAAAAAGTTGTGTTTTGTTAAGAAATATTATTTTTTAAAACAAAAAAGTGTTGCCTTGTAAGTGTAATGTTGTCCCGAATGTTTACGGGATCAGTATCTTATTTAAATTACGAGTTCTTCTTAGATCCCGAAACAAGTTCGGGATGACATGTTCTTCTTGCCGTAATGCTGTTCGCAGCAGCCGGACGGAATGATATGTTCTTCAATCTGTCATGCTGAACTTGTTTCAGCATCTGATTATTCTTTATTAAATCCCGAAACAATCCGCCGGAAGCTGACAGGTCTACGGTTTCTTTTTTTAAGCACCTATTCGCACGGATTCCGGCACAGATTTTCACAGAAATGAATTTTAATTTATTGCTACTACTGTCCGCACCATGGTAGAATTAAACCGACCGAACCCCGTAGGGATTCAATATTTATAATAATCATAATCTCATTTAACGTTAAAACCCCAGCGGGGTGACACCTTAAATTTGTGGTGTGAAATTGTTTTACTCCTTTGGATTTTTGGTTTTATGTTAGAATGATTGTTCTGTAAATATGTCACACCGATGACGTTTGCGGAATGAACTGGAGATTCCTTTTTAGCTCCCGAAACAATCCGCCGCGGCGGACGGAATGACATGTTCTTCAATCTGTCATGCTGAACTTGTTTCAGCATCTTCTCAGTTGTTAGTCAAATTTATTTTAGGAAAGAATTGAATGTTTCACACCATACGGCGTTTGCGGGAAGAAATAGAACGTTCCTTTTAGATCCCGAAACAAGTTCGGGATGACATGTTCTTCTTGCCGTAATGCTGTTCGCAGCAGCCGGACGGAATGATATGTTCTTCAATCTGTCATGCTGAACTTGTTTCAGCATCTGATTATTCTTTATTAAATCCCGAAACAATCCGCCGCGGCGGACGGGATAAGGATTTTTAAGTTTTGAGACTGCTCTTTAGTTTGATATTCAGAATAAGTTTTTTATAAAATTTCTTTAATTTTTTCTACCGGTCTTCCCAAAACTGCTTTTTCCCCTTTTTCCGCAATGGGTCTTTCAATCAAATCGGGATATTTCACCATAAAATCAATAATTTCGGTTTGAGTATATTTTTTGTTCCTAAAATCAAGCTCTTTATACTCTTTAGCTCTTTTTCTTAAAATATCGCCGGCTTTCAAATTCATCTTTTTTAACAAAGATTTAAGTTTTGTTTTTGTGAACGGTTTTTCATAGTAATTCACTTTTTTATAATCGACCTTCATTTCGTCCAACATTTTCAAGGCTTTTCTGCTTGTTGTGCAGGTAGGTTTGTAGTATACAACTAATTCCGCCATTTTTACCTCCGTTAAATTTTTTAGTAAATAAAAATAATATTAACGCTAATAATTTGAAATTGTTCCCAGAGAAATTTTACAACCGTAATTTGAATTTATCTTAAACTTTATCTATTCTTTGGTATCGGTTTAATAAAAGCATAAATAAAAATGAAATACAAAATAAATTTTTATACCGGTGTTGTAAGCGGTGCGGGAACGGATGCCGGCATTTCAATTAAAATTTCGGGTGAGAAACACACCACGGAAAAAATAAGAATTGCAAGCGACATGCCGGGTGTTTTGGAAAGAGGCACCGAGTTTTCCGTTTTAATCGATTCACCCGATTTGGGAAACATTAAATCGGTTACAATCTTTACAAACGGAAAAGGTTTTGGCGCTGCTTGGTTTTTAACCCATTTAACCCTGACCGAACTTAAAAGCAATAGAAACTGGTTTTGCAAGGTTGACAAATGGATAGAACAAGAAAATAAACCTTATAAGTTTTCCGCTTTACCCGCAATAAATTATATGTTTGAGATTTTTACCGGAACGCTTCCCGGTTCCGGCACTGATTCGAATATTTTTATCTCTTTCAACGGTGAAAAAATAAAAACCGGATTTATCAACATTAATTATTTCCTGAAAAGCGAAGGAATTAAATCCGGACACATAAACAAATTCAACATGTTATTGCCCGATCTCGGAAAAATAAAATCGATTGACATTACAACAGATGACAAAGGAATTTCTTCAAACTGGTATTTGAACAGAATAGTTATGCAAAATCCGGTTTCCGGGAAAAAAACTACGTTCTCATTTTTCAATTGGGTAAAGCCGGAGGAAACGTATACGGTTCTTCCCGGTTTAACGGAATACACCATTAAAATTTTTACCGGCGATGTTGCCGGCGCCGGAACGGATGCAAACGTTACTCTAATTTTGGAAGGAACCAAAGGAAAAACCAAACCAATTAAGTTGAACGAACTTGTTGCCAAAAATGTTTTCGAAGCCGGCAGTTTGGATATTTTCAAACTGGTGCAAAAGGATTTAGGCGACATAAAAAAAATTATTATTTCACACGATGAACAATGGCTCGCCGACGGTTGGTATCTGAACAAAATTATTGTTGAAAATCCCGCCGCAAGCAAAAAGTGGGAATTCCCTTGTTACACTTGGCTCGATAAATCGGAAGCTCCGCACAAAACCAAAATTGAACTTACAAACAAGAAATTAACAGTCAGACCTTTTTACGTTATTGCTCACATGGTGAACACACCTTCTTACGTGGAAGAAGCTTTGGATATGGGCGCAAACGCTATCGAGTGCGATATTACGCCGGTATTACAATCCGACGGCAGTTTCCGTTTCGATGTTTACCACGGCTTCCGTCCCGATTTCGATCCCGATTCCATCAACTTGATGGAGCGAAGCGTTGCAAAAACAGAATTGGGAGAATTTTTAACCGAACTGAACAAACTTGTAAAACAATATCCTGGTTTTACCTTAATTATTTTCGATAACAAACTTTCGAAAATCCCGAAAAGCAAGCTCGAACAATGCGGCTCGGAGTTTGTGAATTTTGTCAGCGGTTATTTGAAATTCGGTAAGCAAAGTATGAAAAGCGTTCTTTCGGTTCCGGGTAGCGAATATGTTAACTTTATCAAAGGTGCATATAAAACAATTAAGAAAAAAAGATTAACCCAAATCGGTTTTGACTTCAGCGAAGAAAATATTTACGACAGTTTAGTTACTTTCCGGAAGTTAAAATTTCCGAACTTATGGTGGGGACGCGGCATTTCTTCCACGGTGCCCAAACCTATTTCGCATTTCATTCCACAGTTTTTGCTTGCGGCTAAATTCCGCAAACGAAGGGGAATTATTAAAAAGATTTATTACTGGACTTTAGACGACCCGAATTCAATGGCGCGAATGCTTGTAACAAATCTCGACGGTATAATTGTCAACGATCCGGTTAAACTTTTAAAAGTTTTGGAAAAAGAAGAATTCAGACATAAATACCGTCTCGCCACAAGGAAAGACAATCCGTTTGTTGTTTCTTAATTTTCACCGGTATAACTTTAGACCCAAAATTTTCAAATTCTTCTTAAGGTTTACTTATGGATAAAAATTCCCGCATTGCAGCTAAACTCAATCTTAAACCGGCTCAAGTAAAAACAGTTATCGATTTGTTAAACGACGGCGCTACAATCCCGTTTATAGCAAGATACAGAAAAGAAAAAACCGGCGGACTCGACGAAGAAATGTTGAGAAAAATCGAAACGGAAAATATGTATTTAACCGTTTTGGAAGACCGGAAAGAAACCGTCCTTAAAACAATTGAAGAACAAGGTAAGTTAACCGATGAACTGAAAAAGAAAATTTTGGAAACCGGAAAACTCCAAGAGCTGGAAGACCTTTATTTGCCCTACAAACCGAAACGTAAAACACGGGGCACGGTTGCCAAATCGAAAGGTTTGGAACCGCTGGCGAATTTTATTATTAACAATCCAAAGTTCGCGGGCGATTTCGAGAATATCCTTGAAAAATATGTGAATAAAGAAAAGGGCGTGGAAACTACCGCCGATGCTTTACAAGGAGCAAAAGATATAATTGCCGAGACAATAAACGACAATGCGGAAGTTAGGAAAGAAGTAAGGGAATTTCTTTCCCATAATTCAAAATTAACTTCGCACAAAGTGGCCAAACCTACCGCCAAACAAGGGAAAAAAGATGTTTACGAAATTTATCACGAATTTGAAATCGATATATTAAACATAAAACCTTACCAAACGCTTGCCATAAACCGGGGCGAACGCGAAGGGTTTTTGAAAGTCGGATTAAAATACGATAAAGAATTTATCCTTGCTAAAATCAAAAAAATATTTTTCCCGTATAAAACTTCCGTGTTCGATGAAATACTTACCGAAGTTGTGCAAGATTCGTTTACCCGTTTGATTTTCCCATCGATAGAACGGGAAGTGCGAAACAATCTTACCGCTATTGCCGAAGAACATGCGATAGAAATTTTCAGTTCGAATTTAAGACAATTGCTGCTCCAACCGCCGATTACCGGAAAAATAATTATGGGAATCGATCCCGGATTCGTTTCCGGTTCTAAAGTGGCAATAATAGACGAAACGGGAAAATACATCACCGGCACAACCATTTATCCGCATCCGCCCCAAAACAGAACCGGTGAATCAAAAAAAATCTTAAAGGAATTGATTGATAAATATAACGTGGATTTGATTGCAATAGGCAACGGCACGGCAAGTCGCGAAACCGAATTGCTAATTTCCGGTTTAATTAACGAACACAAGTTAAAATGCCATTACTTAATTGTAAACGAAGCCGGCGCTTCGGTTTATTCTGCTTCCACATTAGCGAAAGAAGAATTTCCGGATCTCGAAGCAAGTCAACGCGGCAATATATCAATTGCCAGAAGAGTGTTAGACCCTTTGGCTGAATTGGTAAAAATCGATCCGAAATCAATTGGAGTAGGATTGTATCAACACGATATAAATCAGAAGCTTTTAAAAAAGAAACTCGACGATGTTGTTGTAAGCTGCGTAAATTATGTCGGCGTGGATTTAAATACTGCTTCGGTGTCTTTACTTACTTATGTATCCGGCTTGAATAAAAGAATAGCTAAAAAAATTGTGGAATACCGGGAAAGTCATAAAAAATTTAAAAACCGGGAAGAGTTGAAAAACGTTGCCGGACTTGGCGAAAAGCTATTCGAGCAAGCGGCGGGATTTTTGAAAATTCCGGAAAGCGATAATCCGCTCGATAATACTTTCATTCATCCCGAATCTTACGAAGCAACTCAAAAACTTTTGGAGATGTGTAATTTATCGACAAAAGCAATTAACGAAAAAGGAGAAATTGTAGAACTGTTCGTGAGAAAGAACGGTGCGGAAAAAATTTCAATGGAATTGGGAATCGGAGAACCGACTTTACTCGACATAGTGGAAAATTTAAAAAAACCTGGCAGAGACCCGCGCGAAGAAATGCCAAAGCCGGTTTTAAGAAGCGACGTATTAAAATTAGAAGACCTTGAAGAAGGAATGAAATTGAAAGGAACAGTAAGAAATATCGTTGACTTCGGAGCTTTTGTCGATATCGGAATAAAACATGATGCTCTCCTTCATATTTCCGAAATGGCGGATAAGTTTATTAAACATCCGCTCGAGATTTTGAAGGTCGGGGATGTAATTGAAGTGTCCGTAAAAAATATCGACAAGGAAAAAGAAAGGGTTGCGCTCAGCATGAAAAATTTTAAGTGAGAATTTCCGAAAACTTATTTATCTTGCATTATGATTAAATTTTCAACTTATTAGATTTTGTAAATGAAGGTTTACAGCAAAATATCGGAAATTATCGGGCAAAAAGGCGGTGCGTATTTTATTTTAATTGATCCGGATAAAATCGAGAAAAATAACATTGCCGAATTTCTTTCCGTTTGCGAAAAAAGCGGAGTCGACGGGTTTCTCGTCGGCGGAAGTTTAATAGTTGACGGCGATTTGGAACAAAGTATTTCGGTTATAAAAAAACACTCTTCCCTTCCGGTAATTATTTTTCCCGGCAGTGTCAGTCAACTTTCCCCGCTTGCCGATGCGGTATTGTATTTATCGTTAATAAGCGGCAGAAACGCCGAACATCTAATCGGGAAACAAGTTTTGGCTGCACCGGTTATAAAAAAGTTTAATCTTGAAGCAATCTCCACAGGTTACATGTTGATTGAATCCGGAAAACAAACTACCGCGGAATATATCAGCGGCACAAAACCGATTCCGAGAAACAAACCGGAAATTGCGGCGGCAACCGCTTTGGCAGGTCAATATTTGGGAATGAAATTAATCTATTTGGAAGGCGGCTCCGGTGCCGATTTACACGTTCCGTTCGAAACCGTAAATGCCGTGGCAAATGAGATAGATGTTCCGCTAATCGTCGGCGGCGGTATCCGTAATCCCGATGTAGCAAGACAAATGATAGAAAACGGAGCAAACATCGTTATTACCGGAAACTTTTTCGAGAACAAAAACAACTGGGATTTAATTAAAGATTTCGCTTCTGCGGTTCATACGAAACTGCCTGTAAATGTTTGATCACACAAAAGCAAAGTGTAATGGATAAAACACAATTCATAAAAGATTCGCTAAAGGAAAGTGCGGAAGTTAAACTTGCAATTGAACAGGCTTGTTCAAAGGAAATTCTGCAAGCCGTGGAAATCCTTTCCGAAGCGTTCAGAAACGGAAATAAGCTTCTGCTTTGCGGAAACGGCGGAAGCGCTGCAGATAGTCAGCACATCGCAGCGGAATTTATGATTAGGCTAAGTCACGATTTAAACCGCCCGGCAATTCCGGCAATAGCATTAACAACCGATTCATCCAACTTAACCGCCGGAGGAAACGATATAGGTTTTGAAAATATCTTCGCGCGGAACATAGAAGGTTTGGGCAATAAGAACGATATTTTAATAGCAATTTCCACAAGCGGAAATTCGAAAAACATAATAAACGCAGTGGAAACCGCCCGCAAAAAGGGAATGAAGACTATCGGATTTTTAGGAAACAGCGGCGGATTGCTCAAACCTTTGGTTGATGTTCCCATTATCATACCTTCTTCGAATACGCAAAGAATACAAGAAGGACATATTACCGTCGCTCATATTTTATGCGAACTTGTTGAGCGGGAACTTTACGAAAACAATTAAGCTTCCACGGTTTCGGACTTAAACTGATTGTTTATTTCTTTTTGCGTAAACGTTTCACCCGGCTCATCATCCAACCGGAAACTACCTACGGTAACTTTTAAGTTTTCTATCAATTGGTTTAATCCGTCTATTGCACCGGCCATGTGTTGAATTGCTATCAACGTCTCCGATGCGACGTTATTAATCATTTCGATATTCTGGGCAATTTGTCCCGCCGTAATGGATTGTTCTTCGCTTGCGGTTGCAACTTGTGCAATTTCATCCACAACTTTATTAGTAGTATTTACGATATTGAGAATAGCCTGACCGGCCTTACTGGCAGAATCTTTGCCCCGTTGCACTACTTCGTTGCCTGATTTGATAGACGATACAACATCTTTTGTATCGTGTTGGATTTTATTAATCATCTCTTGAATTTCTTTGGTCGCGTTACTCGTTCTTTCCGAAAGTTTTTTCACTTCATCGGCAACTACGGCAAATCCCCTGCCGTGCTCACCTGCGCGAGCAGCTTCAATAGCAGCATTTAAAGCCAATAGATTCGTCTGTTCAGCAATATCGTTAATTACTTCAATTATCTCTCCAATCTTATCGCTGTTTTTACCCAAATCGCTAACTTTTTCGGCGGCTTGAGATACAACATTGGCAATCTCGTCCATTCCTTCCACGGTTTCGGTAACTACCATTCCGCCTTCTTCGGCTTGTTTGCCGGCTTCCCTGGCCGATTCCGCCGCTGCGGTAGTGCTTTTAGTTGTTTCGGCAACCGTATTGGTCATTTCACTAACAGCCGTAGCTATTTCTTGCGTTTGGTTGTTTTGTTCTTCGGCACCGGCGGTCATCTCTTCCACCGTTGCGGCAATTTGGGTACTCACGGAAATTGTTGTACTTACGGCTTCTTTAACTTTAATAATCATCTTACTGATATTTTCTACCGCTTTGTTAAATCCGTGAAACAATTTTCTGATATAATCATCTTTTTCGGGCGGAGTTAATCTTACAATCAAATTTCCCCTCTCGAATTCTTGCATTGCGTTAAGCATGCTTATTGTGTTTTCTTCCAAATATTCTTTTTCCGCCGATATTTCCATACTATAATCTTTTAACGATTTGTCTATTTGCGTGGTAATTATTTTGTAATAGCCGTGCAAACCCGCACTCATTGCAGGACGGAAATATTTACGCTGGGTTATATATTGAATAGTCGTACTTAATTCCTTTACCAATGCTTCAAACTGGTCGTTCAAATCATTAACAGCCCAAGATATTTCACCAAGTTCATCTTGTTGTTTAATTCCTGTAATTCTTTTATCGAGTGAACCGTTGCTCATTGCTTTAACTTGTTCTAATATAACTTTTAAAGAACTTTCAAAATAACTGACTAATTGTTTTGTAAATAAAACCAAAGTTCCCAGCAATAGAGCAAATGATGCCAAAGGTAAATAATTCAGAAATGCCGAATCACTTTTATTTCTAAACAATTCGTATAAGACAAAAGTTACAAAAGCAAGAAAGGTTATAACGGCTAATCTAAAGAATAGAGTACCTTTGATCGATTTGTGATTATAAACTGAAAATAAATTCTTCATATCCTTTACCCTGTTCTTTAAGAAGATTTTTTAATTTTTTTTCGGAAGCTAACATTCCTTCTTTTCTATTTGAATATTTATTTTCTTCCGCTAACAAATCGCTATATAAACGTTTTATTTTTTCAAGTGCCGATGGTTCGGGTTTTCTTCTGACCGAGTAGTAACCCACAACTTCTCCCGTGTTGTTAAGAACAGGGGTAACGTTTGCAAAAACCCAATAGAATGAACCGTCTTTCGATAAATTTTTAACGTATGCATTAATTTCTTTTTTATTTTGAATCGTATCCCACAAAAGTTTGAAGATTACCCGCGGCATATCCGGATGCCTGATAATATTATGCGGTTGCCCGAGCAGTTCGCTTTCCTCATACATTGCAAATTCCATGAACGTTTTGTTACAATAAGTAATTATGCCTTTTAAGTCGGTTTTCGACACTATAAAATCGTCTTCCCGCATTACAAGCTCATGGTCGGTCGGTTGAACTTTTGTTTTCATAAAGCTGTATCTCCAGTCAAAATTTAATTTTCAATTATTATTATCGGAATGTTCACGCAACTTTTTATTTAGATTGTAAAAAATTTTATACCTATGTAGAATTTACCGCTAACATGAAGCTAACGAATTAAGGGAAGAGCAATTAGTTAATTGAATATATTTTGGGCAACTAATTGTTAAATCCAACTTTTTAAAAGAGTTTTCGCTGAATATGATTTCCAAATTAGTTATTTTTGTATTTCAAAGAAAAAATGACTAACGGAGGAAGGAATGACAGAAAATATTGATATGATCCAAAAAGTTTACGGCAGTTTAAATGAAAAACTTGAGAAAGTCCGGAAAATACTAAACCGACCTTTAACAACAGCCGAGAAAATTTTATATACCCATTTATGGGAAGAACCTTCAAGGGAATTCAAACGCGGTAAAGATTACGTGGAATTAGCGCCGGACAGAGTGGCAATGCAAGATGCAACCGCACAAATGGCACTTTTACAATTTATGCATGCCGGAAGAGAAACAACGGCAGTTCCTACAACAGTCCATTGCGATCATTTAATTTTAGCACAAACCGGAGCCGAAGAAGATTTAAAAAGAGCCGAAGAAGAAAATAAAGAAGTTTACGACTTTCTGGAAAGCGTTTCGCGTAAATACGGAATCGGTTTTTGGAAACCCGGCGCAGGTATAATTCACCAGGTGGTTTTGGAAAATTATGCATTCCCGGGTGGAATGATGATCGGAACGGATTCTCATACTCCTAACGCCGGCGGGCTTGGAATGGTGGCAATAGGTGTTGGTGGAGCCGATGCCGTTGACGTTATGGCGGGAATGCCATGGGAATTGAAATGGCCAAAACTTATCGGCGTTAAACTTACCGGCGAACTCTCCGGATGGACCGCACCAAAAGACGTTATACTCAAACTTGCCGGAATTTTAACAGTAAAAGGCGGTACAGGAGCTATTGTAGAATATTTCGGCGAAGGAACAAAATCGATTTCTTGTACCGGTAAAGCAACTATTTGTAATATGGGTGCGGAAATAGGCGCAACTACTTCTATTTTTCCATACGATGAAAGAATGTCCCGTTATCTTAAAATGACCGAAAGGGAAGATTTGGCGGAATTAGCCGATCAACATAAAGACGACTTGCGTGCCGATCCCGAAGTTTGGGAAAATCCTGAACAATTTTTCGATCAAGTAATCGAAATTAACCTGAACGAACTTGAACCGCATCTAAACGGTCCGTTTTCGCCCGACCGTGCATGGCCCATTTCGAAAATGAAAGATGCAGTAAAAGAAAATGACTTTCCGGATAAAATTAGCGTGGGACTCATCGGAAGTTGTACTAACTCCAGTTACGAAGATATAGACAGAGCCGCCAACGTTGCAAAACAAGCATTGGAAAAAGGATTAAAAGCAAAATCGCAGTTTACCATTACCCCCGGATCCGAACGGGTAAGAGCAACAATCGAAAGGGACGGACAATTAAAAACACTAACCGATTTGGGCGGAATGGTTTTGGCAAACGCTTGCGGACCTTGCATCGGAATGTGGAAAAGAATGGATATTAAAACCGGCGAGAAAAATACGATTGTTACATCATTCAACAGAAATTTCGCAAAAAGAAACGACGGTAATCCCGAAACCCTTGCATTTGTTGCAAGTCCGGAACTTGTAACCGCTTTGGCAATTGCCGGAAGCCTGTCCTTCAATCCCGAAACGGATGAACTCGAAAATGAAAAAGGCGAAAAAGTAAAACTTGATTCTCCTTATGGCGACGAATTACCTAAAAACGGATTCGAGAAAGATGTGGAAGGATATATTCCGCCGCAGCCTAATCCGGATATGGAAGTTAAAGTAAATCCGGATAGCGAAAGACTGCAACTACTCGAAAAGTTTCCGCCTTGGGACGGTAACGATTTTATTGATCTGACTCTTCTTTTAAAAGCAAAAGGAAAATGTACAACCGATCATATTTCAATGGCAGGACCGTGGTTAAAATACCGGGGGCACCTCGAAAATATATCGAACAATCTTTTCCTTGGAGCCGTAAACGCATTTACCGGAAAAGCCGGTGAAGTTAAAAATCAACTTACCGGTGAATATGAATCGACACCCAAAGTAGCAAAAGAATATAAAAAACATGGAATCAACTGGATTGTTGTAGGCGATGAAAACTACGGAGAAGGTTCCAGTAGAGAACACGCCGCAATGGAGCCCAGATTTTTAGGCGCTAAAGCAATCGTTGTAAAAAGCTTTGCGCGAATACACGAAACCAATTTGAAAAAGCAGGGTATTTTACCGCTAACCTTTGCAAATCCGGCAGATTACGATAAAGTTCAGGAAGATGATAAAATCGACATTATTGGGGTTAAAGAGCTTAAACCCGGTTCACAATTAAGAATGATTATGAAACATAAAGACGGAACTACGGATGAAGCGATTTTAAATCATACAATGAACGAAAATCAAATCGAATGGTTTAAAGCCGGCAGCGCTCTTAACTTGATTGCAAGTAAAAACAGCAATTAAAACTTTCAGGTGATTTTATAAGCGGCTGTCTCAAAATTTAAAAACTGTCATTTCGTCCGCCACAGGCGGATTGTTTCGGAATCTAAAAATAACTCGTAGTTTGAATAAGATGCTGAAACAAGTTCAGCATGACACTCTTGAGACAGCCTTTTTTTGTTCTAATAAAATATCTTTATACGATTTTTTGAGTTGATTGTTCATATCCAAACCTAAAAAATTTACAACCTCTTCAAATTCTTTTTTAGCTTCTTCATCGGTTATGTTTTCCACAACAGTTTCCAATTCTAAAAATTTACCTAAATCTTTTACTTCATCGAGATGGATTCTTGTATTTTTGTATATGTATAAATTCCGTATCTTTTCCACGACTGCAATTTCGTTAAACAAACCGGCTAAATATTTCTCCGGGTTTTCTCCCGATAAATAAAGCAATTCGTAATTGCTCCATCTTTCCGGATTTATTTCGTCTCTACTATATTTAATAAGGCAATAACTTCCGTTTTCAATTCTCAACTTCAAATTTCCATTGGGAAATTCATAATAAATATCTTTTTGCTTTAAAACTTTTTCACGGGTTATTCCCTTTGCATTCAGTTTTTCAATAAACTTTGTGTGTGATTCCGTTTTAACTTTAATTTCCAAATTTTTTCCCATTGTATGCCTTTTAATTCCGGGTAAATTTTATGACATTGAAATTTATTCAAAAATAACTATTTTTGGTAAATCAAATGACTTGAGATCATAGATATGAAAAAATTTATATTACTTTTCTTTCTGTTGCCTTTGCTAACCGTTCACCCACAAAGAATCGGAAAACTGGCTCCTGAAAAACCGCATGTTAAATTCCCGCCCCATGCATGGGGAATCGATTTGCTTTTCGGTGAAGGAGGTTTCGGGTTAGGAACATTTTTCAGATATAATTTTACAGAAACTTTAACCGGTTTTGCCGATTTCTCCATTTCGGAATCGAAAGACGAAAGAGAATTTGAAAGATTTGACATTTTTGGCAGGCCACTTCCCATTTTCGGGAAGAAGAACAGAGTGTTTCTTTTACCATTAAATATTGGAATACATAAACGGTTATTTTATGACGATCTGACGGACAATTTACGACCTTATGTAAGCGTGGGAGTAGGTCCCGTAATGATTGTTACTACGCCTGCGGAAGAAGAATTTTTCTCTTCTTTCGAAAGAGCTCAAGCTAAATACGGCATGGGAGGATATGTCGGTCTGGGAGCGAATTTCGGACTAAGCACATCAAATCTTTTGGGAATCACTTTTCGTTATTCGCTTGCACACCTATTTAACGAAGGAGTGGAAAATTTTTACGGCACGTTTCTTAAAGACATCGGAAGTTTTTACTTCGCAATTAACCTTGGAATTATGTATTGAACGAATTTGAAGGATTCAGTCCGGAATTAATAAGATTCCTCAAAGACCTGAAAAATAACAATAACCGTGAATGGTTTCAGGCAAACAGGGAACACTATCAAAAGTACCTCGTAAAACCGGCAAAAGCTTATGTAACGGCAATAGCTCCTTTTTTCAATAATTTGAATCCGCAAATCAGAACCGCACCGAAATTTAATCATACTTTAATGCGATTGAATAACGATATGCGGTTTCATAAAGGTGCTCCATACAGAACTTATTTCCTTATACACTTTGGAAAATTTAAATTGGATAGCGAGTTTTATGTCTATTTCGATGATGAATCGGTACAAATCGGTTTGTTCATTAATAATTCGGGAAAAGAAAATCATTATTTCAAAGAAAATTCACTTCAATATAAAAAAGAACTGTTCGATGTTTTTGCAAAGTATAAAGTGAATAATAATTTTTCATTTTACAGATTGGAAAAGAGTCCGCAATTAGTCAAATCAAAATTTACAATTGAAAAAAACTTTGACTTATTAGTGAACGAGAAAATGATTTTACTTCAAAAAACAAAACCTCCCGCAAAATCGAAAATCGATTCCCCGCAATTTTTAATCGAATCCATGAAAATTTTTCAGCGGTTGTATCCCGTTTATTGTTTCGCCGTTTCACCCTTCCCTTTAAAAATCCTTAAACATTTCGAAGATTACTCATGGGATATTTTAGGTTAACCTCCGTGAATTGATATGAATCACAATTATTTATCTTTTCATCTTTAGATTAGAACCAAAACGATACAAATCTCGGAGTATTAAGCTTCGAAAAAAATTCCGGAGGAATAAAATGAATACGGATTTATTTGATAGAAAAGTTTTTTTAAGCGGCAACTCAATGCAAATGAAACAAAGCGATTGGTTTTCTTCCATATACCGCGATACAATCGATTATACCATAGTAAAAATTAATACTCCCCGGGCAACATTTAACGAAGCCGGAAGTTTCGGAGATTTCATTGAAAGCAAATTACGAGGGAAAAAATTAAAAGTCATTATCGATTTCGGCAACTGCGAATTTATCGATTCAACTTTTATAGGTACGATAGTTAAAATTTTCAATAAAATGAAAAATGCCGATAAAAATATTATTTTGGTTGTACCCAACAAAAAACAAGCATCAATTTTGTTAATTAATAAATTGGACAGGCTGTTTAAAATCTTCTCTTCAACAGAAAATGCGATTTCCTTTGTAAGAGCATAAACCTGAAACTATTATCCTACCTTCATTGAATTGAAGGAGGATTTATCCATTATTTCCTGTGCGAGATTCATGTAAGCTATTGAAGCTTTTGCTGTGGGGTTAACTGCAATTACAGGTTTTCCCAAAAAAGTAGATTCCGAAACTTGTATGTTTTTGGGTATGGAGGTCTTGAACATAAAATTCGGATATCTTAACATCAATTCTTTCTTTATTCTAAAAGCAACTTTAGTGTTGTATTCGTACATAGTAATCAAAATTCCCTCAATTTCAAGTTTTTCATTATAATGTTCGCGAATATAAGTAATATGCTCCATTATTCTTTCTACTTCGTTTAGGGAAAATTTTGCGGGTTTAACCGGAATAATAACGGAATCGGATGCAATTAGTACATTTGTGGTTGTACCGATTAATGTCGGCGGGCAATCAAAGATCACATAATTGTATCCGTAAACTTCGGAGCCCATTAAATCGCTTAAAAGAGATTCCCTCGAAGATAAATTTGCCAATCGTTTCTCATCGTTATACGATAATTTTCTCATCGGTATGAAATCGAGGTTTGGATTTTCAGTTTTATGAATTACTGATTTAAAAGATTTATTAAAACTTAAAACATCAAGTAGATCGCCTTTTATGTTTTGTTCCGAAAAGCCTAAAGCGGAAGCGCATTGCCCGGATGAATCGACATCTATTAATAATGTTCGCTTTTTGTTCTTTGCCAAGGCATAGGCAAGATTAATAGCAGTGATTGTTTTACCAACGCCCCCTTTCGGTATAACTACTGAAATGATTTTGCCCATTAACTTAATTTGTTTGTTTTAAATTGAATGCCCCAACCAATATAAGATATTTATTAAATTTAATAAGAAGTAAAAAGAAAAAAAAGATATATTTCACTTGGGGAAAACAATTTATTAATTAATCCTGCTCCGGCAAAATATGATTAATATAAATAAGGCGGTCACTACCAAAAGGCTTACCGCTCTTTGGGCATTCAGCGAAGCAGCGTTGGGCGGAATATTACACGCATTTAAAATCCCTTTTACAGGTTTGGTGATTGGCGGATTTGCCGTAATTTTTATCAGTCTCATCGCATATTATTCAGACGAAAGAAAAGAAATAATGAAAGCTACTTTAATCGTTATTTCCGTTAAATTTTTGGCAAGTCCGCATACACCGCTGACTGCTTATTTTTCGGTTCTTTTGCAAGGGATTACCGGATATTTACTTTTTTATAATAAAAAATTTTTCCGCTTATCCGCTTTTGCGCTCGGAGCATTAACTCTTCTGTTTTCCTCGTTACAGAAAATTATTATTTCCACTTTGCTGTTTGGTATGACATTATGGGAATCACTTGATTTATATTATAAGTTTGTAGTTAAGCAATTGTTCGGTGCTTCAACCGCGCTTTCCGGTATCAGTTTCAGTATTGTTATTATTTCGGTTTATGTCGGTCTGCATCTTGTAGCAGGAATTATTATCGGAATAATCTCGGGAAAATTACCTGAATGGATAAACGAAAATCACATTGCCCTTCAACTAAAATTAAGTGATGATAATTTTAACTTAAATGATAAACCTAAAAAGAAAAAAAGAAAATTCTGGTGGCAAAAAACTTCCGGAATATTTTTGCTTTTCTTTCTTGTCCAGCTTGTTATTATTTCTTATTTCACTCCGGATGTGGAACAAAGCTTTGCCGTAAGAATAGGTCTTATGCTTCTTCGTGTTACCGTTATTTTATTCGTATGGTTGAAATTTGTTGCTCCGTTTATTCTAAAACTTCTTCAAAGGGTGATAAAAAGATACAGTAAAAAATATTCTGCCGAAATCGATTCGATAATTTCGCTGTTTCCTAATCTGAAGAAAATACTCGTCAGCAGTTATAAATATTCGGCTGAAGCAAAAGGACTAAAGAAAATAAAATTCTTTTTTACGTATTTGTTTGTTATTCTTCTTGTAATGGATTTGGACTAATGGGAAGTAATAATATTTATCTGCTTACGGGAAAAGTAAACTCGGGTAAAACAACAATACTAAGTGAATGGATACAACGGAAGAAAAACTGCGGTGGGATTTTGCAACCTAAAATTAACGGTAAACGTTTTTTACTTAATATTAGAACCGGTGAGGAAAAATCTCTGGAGGTAATTAACGGCATTTCCTCCGTTAACGTTGTGAGAGTCGGGAAATATAGTTTTAATATTGCTACTCTTGATTGGGCTAAAAACATATTGATGAACGAAATTAATAATTCTCCGGATTGGTTGATAATAGACGAATACGGAAAATTGGAATTGGAAGACAAAGGATTGGAACCTGTTGTATCACAGATAATTGAACGTTCTTCAAATGAAAAAACTCCGAAAATACTGATCGTTATAAGGGATTATCTCGTAACGGATTTTCTCGGGAAATTCAGCTTTGGTCATAATTCCGTAAATATCCTTACTACAGAAGAACTGGATTCGATATAACGGACTTTCCACCTTCCCCTTTTTATAATCTAATTTTTTGTAAATTTGCAAACTCAAAAAATGAAAGGGATAAATTGAAAAGCTTATTAAACATAGTTCTTATTATATTATTTTCCTTAACAAATACTTCCGCAGAAAATAAAAACGGACACCAAAAAGTAAAAGCCGTAGTGCAAATTGTTGTTGATCAACTGCGCGGCGATATATTAAATAAATTCAAAAGCAATTTTTGTGAAGATGGATTTAAACTATTAATGCAGAAAGGGCTGAGCTTTACGAATGCTAATTTTATTCACTCAATAACCAAAACCGCACCCGGACACGCAACAATTGCCACTGGATCAATTCCCGCATTGCACGGTATTGTCGGTAACGATTGGTACGACGAAAAAACAGATTCCCAAATTTACGCGTGCGAAGATAAATCCGCTAAAGTATTCGGAGATGGGAAAAGAGGTTTGTCCCCAAAAAATTTGGTAGTGTCAACTCTCTCCGACGAAATCTATTTGGCAACGGAAGGAAAATCCAAAATATTCGGAGTTTCGTTCAAAGACAGAGGCGCAATATTTTTAGCCGGTCATTCGGGCAAAGCATTTTGGTTTTCAAAATCATTCGAAGGATTTACTTCCAGTAAATATTACTTTACCGGTCTTCCCGGTTATGTTGTTAACTTTAATAATTCAAACTTATTGGATAAATATTACAAGGAAGGATGGAAACTTCTGTTTCCCAAAGAAAAATACCGTTATGCAAATTTAGACGTTAACGATTACGAACGCACTGAAGGTAATTTGGGGAAAACTTTTCCGCACGATTTTAAAAAAATTAAAAGAAAGAAATTTGCCAAGGTACTGCCTTTTACGCCGTTCGGCGACGCAATAACTTACGAATTTGCAAAAGAAGTAATTAAACGCAACGGTATCGGTAAAGATTCAGTTGTCGATTATTTTTCTGTAAGTTTTTCTTCCACAGATTATATTGGTCACCGTTTCAGTCCTAATTCTCTGGAATATGAAGATCAGATTTACCGGTTGGACAGAACGATTGCAAAGTTCTTAAAATTTTTGGATTCGGAAATAGGTTTGCAAAATATATTAATTGTTTTTACTGCAGATCACGGTGTTGCCGAAGCTCCGGAGTATTTAACCGAACACAATCAAACCGCAAAAGTTCTTTCCACTTATAAATTTATTGATATGTGTAATAAGTTCGGCAAAACACACTATTTTATTAATTTTAATCTGGTTAAGGATTTGATTCCCCCTTACATTTACTTGAATGAAAAAGAGATAACCAAAGCAGGATTAAATATATGCAAAGTTGAAAGTGATCTTCGAAATTTAATTTTGAAAGACGAAGGCGTTTACAACGTTTTAACCGGATGCTGGTTGGAGCAAAATAAAGTAACCGGAAATCTGATTGATACAAGGGTCTTAAATTCTTATTACCCAGGGCGTTCGGGTCAATTATACATCATTAATATGCCCGGTTGGTATATGGGTTACAATGCTACCGAAAGGGAAAACAGCGCTACCCACGGAACGCCGTGGAATTACGATACTTACGTACCGCTTATTTTTATGGGTCCCGGTATTCCGTCCGGTCAGAACGCAAGACCATGCGGACCTCAAGACATAGCTGCAACAATCGCTTTTTACCTGGGAATAAAAGCCCCTTCCGGAAGTGTGGGAAATGTTTTAACTGATTAATATTTCAGTTTTTACTTTCGGATTGTTTCATAAAATAGCGACAGAATTCCTATCTTTTCGCTATTTTATAATTCGTTTTTTGAATAATTTGCAGAATAACAGGAGATTTTATGGAAAACTGGAATTGGGATATTCAAAACGAAGATTATCTCCAAAAAACAATCCGAAGAGCAAAAGAAAGAAATATTATCTTACCCACATTCAAACAACTTAAACATCCCGAGACAATACCTGCCGGAATACAAGAGAAATTAAAGGATATTGGACTTTGGGACGTCCACCCGTTAAACTTATTCAGAATTAATTGGGCAAACGATTATGAAACCGGCGGAATAGGAAAAATAAATTTTCTCGAAATACCGAAGGAAATCACCGGAGTAAAAGCAAGAATAATAGGATTGGTTGGAAAATTTTTCCCGACCGGTGCGCATAAAGTCGGTGCAACTTACGGTTGTCTTGCTCCTTATTTGGTTACCGGCAGATTCGATCCCGAATATCATAAAGCGGTTTGGCCTTCCACAGGTAATTATTGTCGCGGCGGTGCGTTTAACTCGGCTCTGCTCGATGTGCACGCTGTCGCTATCCTTCCGGAAGAAATGAGTAAGGAAAGATTCGATTGGCTAAAGGAAATAGGCGCCGAAATTTATGCTACACCCGGCTGCGAAAGCAACGTAAAAGAAATTTACGATAAATGCCACGAACTTGAAGCCGAAAGCGATGAATATGTTATTTTTAATCAATTCGATCAATTCGGAAATGCTGTTTGGCATTACGAGATAACCGGATATACAATAGAAAAACTTTTCAACGAAATTAAAAACGGGAATCAAAGACTCAGCGCATACGTAAGCGCCACGGGTTCGGCAGGAACAATTGCGGCAGGCGATTATTTGAGAAAAGTAAATCCGCAAATTAAAGTTCTTGCTTCAGAAGCCCTTCAATGCCCTACTTTATTAATGAACGGATTCGGCGGACATCGAATTGAAGGAATTGGCGATAAACATGTTCCGTGGATTCACAATGTTAAAAACACCGATGCAGTTACGGCTATTGACGACGAAGATCCCTTACGCGTGCTTAGATTATTTAACGAACCATCCGGCGCCGAATTCTTAAAAGAGCTTGGAGTTGATGAAAATACAATTTCAAAATTGCCTTATCTCGGCATCTCTTCCGCCGCCAATTTATTAAGTTCAATAAAACTGGCAAAATATTTCGAGATGAACGAAAACGATATAATCTTTACAATCTTTACCGATTCCAAGGAAATGTATAATTCACGTTTGGAAGAGATGAACGAAGAATGGGGAGCTTATTCAAAAAAACAAGCGGAAATCGACTGGACATCAGTAATTAAAAAACAATCCATCGATTATTTTAAGGAACTTACTTACTACGATAAGAAAGCTATTCACAATCTCAAATATTTTACTTGGGTTGAACAGCAAGGCAAAGATGTAGATGAACTCAACGCACAATGGTACGATGAAAATTATTGGGAAGAAAGATTTAACATTGCCGATAAATGGGATGAGTTAATCGAGAACTTTAATCAAAAAGTCCTAGCTGACGAATAAATTTACGGGAATATGAAACCAAGATTATTAAAAAACGTATTTGTTAATACCGGCGGTAATAATCTGCGCTTGAGCAACATTTATTTTACCGATACGATAACCGAAATAAAATTCGTTTCGGATGAAATTGAATGGGATACGGTTTCAACACCGGACAAAAAGAAAAATTTCATAACTTCATTAAAAAGAGCGGAAACCGGCGAAACGCTTGATTCTATTGATGGAAATTTTACACTGGCTATACCCGGAGCTATCGATCCCCACGTTCATTTTGATACGCCAGGCTTCGAATTCAGAGACGATTTTGAACACGGTTCGACCGCAGCAGCCTTTGGCGGCGTAACAACGGTAATAGATATGCCTTGCACATCTCTGCCCCATGTTACGAATCTTAAAAATTTTGACATTAAGTTAAATGAATTAAAAAATAGAAGTTTAATCGATTTTGCGTTTTGGGGCGGAGTGCGGGGTAACGATTTTTGTAAAACCGTGAACATCGAACAACAAATATTAGAATTGGCGGAAGCCGGAGTCGTTGCGTTCAAGGTTTACGTAATTTCGGGTATGGATACTTTTACGGATTTAACGTACGAACGAATTGAAGAAGCCGCTCAAATAATTGCCAAAACCGGCAAACCGATGGGTGTGCATGCGGAAGATAAAAATTTGGTAATATCGAGAAGGACAAAATTTCAAGCGGAAGGCAAAAACGCTTGGCAAGCATACTGCAACGCGCGCGACGTTAAAGCCGAAACCGTAGCGGTAAACGAAATAATTAAAATTTCAGGGAAAACCGGCGTGCGCGCCCATATCGTCCACCTTAGTTCCGGTAAAGGTCTAAGCTTAATTTCCGAAGCAAAGGGAGATGGAATAAATATAACAGCGGAAACTTGTCCGCATTACCTATTTTTCACCCAAGAAGATTTTAATAACCCGGAAATTAGAAATTTTCTTAAAACGGCGCCGCCCGTAAAATTCGAAGAAGATAAAATTGCTCTCTGGCAAGGTTTAAGCGACGGTTCGCTTAATTTTGTTACTACCGATCATGCCGGATGTATTCCGGAAAAAGAAAAAACTTCATCCGACTTTTGGAAAGTCTACGGCGGAATTCCTGGTGTGGAACACCGTGTTCCCTTTTTATTTTCCGAAGGATTTTTGAAAAATAAATTAACACTCGAACAAACAATAAATTTACTTTCGTCGAATGTTGCGGAGTTTTTCGGACTAAAATCAAAAGGAAAAATTGAAAAAGGAAAAGATGCCGATTTTGCATTAATTAATTTGTGGGAAAGTGAAATAATTAAAGCGCAAAAAATGCACAGCTTGGGAAAATATACGCCGTTCGAAAATTTGGAAGTTAATGCAACCGTCGATGCTACAATATTAAGAGGTAAATTTGTAATGAATAAATCCGGGGAAACTGAAGAAAAAATCGGTTACGGCAAATTTATTGCGGTTACAAACTAAAACTATAACGGAGTTTATCGTTGAATTACAAAATAATAAACGCTTGGATTTGCAAAATAACGAATGACGAAATAACACCTGTGTTTGGTGATTTTACCGTTGAGAATGGGATTATCACCGGAATAAATGAACGGAACTTTCCGGATTATGCCATAGAAAAAGATAACGGCAAAGTTATTGATGCCGGGGGAAGAGTCGTTACCGTTCCCCTTGTTAATTTTCATGACCATATTTATTCCCGCTTGGCAAAAGGCTTACCTTTACAAGGCGATTTCGGTTCATTCCAAAATATTCTGAAAAATCTTTGGTGGAAACTGGATCTTGCATTGGATTTGGAAACGGTGAAAGCTTCTGCTCAAATGGCTGTTCTCGAATCAATCCGTAACGGAGTAACATACATATTCGATCATCATGCTTCACCTTCCGCAACGGAAAACAGTTTAAAAACCATTTCCGGTGTAATGCGGGATTTTAATCTGCGGGGAGTTCTGTGCTTTGAAACATCGGACAGAAACGGTAAGGAAAAAACAACCCAAGCTTTCGAAGAAAATTTTAATTTCTACAAAAACTTTACCGGCGAGAATATTAAAAGCATGCTCGGACTTCATGCATCTTTTACGTTGGACGACGATAGTCTTGCAACCGCCGAAAAATATATAAAAGAAAATGATTGGGGAATTCACATTCATCTTTGCGAAGATGTTTCCGATAGAACAATAAGTCGCGAAATAGGAGATGACTTTCCTGTTCAACGATTAAGTAAATTTAATTTGTTAAACAAAAAAAGTATTCTAGCCCACGGAATTTACTTAACGGAAACAGATTATAAAATTATTAAAGAAAACGGAAGCGCTATTGTTTACAATATCGATTCGAATTTAAATAATTCCGTAGGTTTGCCTACCTACGCAAATGTTCCCCGGGAAATTCCCATTTTAACCGGCACGGACGGTATGCACGCGAACATTGCCAGAGCTTTGAAACAACTCTTTTTAATTTACCGCTATCAAAGCAATTCATTCGAAGATACATTTGATTTTCTTATAAAAATTTTTTTCGATCAAATCAAATTTGTGCGCCAGTATTTTCCGGATTTCACAAATTTAAATACAGGCGACAGAGCGGATTTTGTAATTTGGGATTATGTTCCCCCAACCCCGTTTTCCGAAAATAATTTTTGGGGACATTATGTATACGGTATTCTCGAGCGCAATCCCAGAACAGTTGTACAAAACGGGGAAATACTAATGAGGGATTTCCAATTCCAATTCGGGAACGAAAAAGAAATTTGGAAAGAGATATATAATTTTGGCAAGATATTATTCGATAGGTTTAATAAAAAATAGAAATTATTTAATAAATTTGTTATTTTTTTTCAATAAATGGACTATTTTATATGCGGGATGCTAACGAATTAGTTAAGAAGACATTAAAGTACCATCTCGAAGAATTAGAAAATTATTTCAAGGGCGATTTTATTTCCTTTACGGGACCAATAATTGACGGATACGAACCAATTTTATTACATGTAGTTGAAGACTTAAAAAGTCGTTCTTCGAGGAACAAATTATTTTTTATCTTAACAACTATGGGTGGTTCGGCCACTGCAGTAGAACGTTTTGTCAATATTCTGCGTCATAATTATAAAATAGTAAATTTTATAATACCTGACTACGCTTATAGTGCAGGAACAATTTTTTGCATGAGCGGAGATGATATTTTCATGGATTATTATTCCGTATTAGGACCTATTGATCCACAAGTAAAAAACAAAGAAGGTAAATATGTACCCGCTTTAGGATATTTAGACAAAGTTAACGAATTAATTGAAAAAGCCGCTCAAGGGAAGTTAACAGATGCTGAATTTTTAATTTTAAAAGAAATGGATTTAGCGGAATTAAAAAGTTACGAACAAGCAAAAGAACTTACCATTGATCTGTTAAAAAATTGGTTGGTTAAGTACAAATTTAAAAATTGGAATATCCATGAAACTAATCCCCAAAAGAAAGGTAAAAGGGTTACGCTTGCGGAAAAGAAGAAAAGGGCTGAAGAAATTGCTGACAAATTAAGTGATAATAATACTTGGAAATCTCATAGCAGACCAATAAACATTGAAGCACTTACAAAATTAAAACTAAAAATAGTTGATTATAGCAAAGAAGAATATAGAGAACTAATAAGAAATTATTACGAACTTTTATCGGATTTTATTATGAAAAATAATTACGATTTTTTTATAAACACGAGGTTTTTACCATGAAAAAACAAAAAATATCTGATAAACTTAAAAATATAAAAAAGAGTAGTATTAATTCTGATTATGTTGAATCTTATAAGAAAATTATTTTAAGAAATGAAAAATTGGTTCAGCGAGGATTATCTAAACATCGAGGTTATACATTAGCAACCATAACCGATGAACCAATTCTTTATAAAAGAATTAATATAAATAGTTCACACTAAAAATAATTTATTGTTAAGTAAAAGCCCTTAATAGGGCTTTTTTTTTAAATATCTTGGAGCTATTATGGATACAAACAAACAAATTTTAGAACTTGCAAAAAAATATGAAAATTATACTGCCGAAAATCTCTCAAAACTGATTCGCCATAAATCTTTAAGCAAAGAAGAAAAAGGCGCTGCCGATGAATTAAAGCGTCAAATGGAAGAAGCCGGATTTGACGAAGTTAGAATCGATAAACTTGGTAACGTTATCGGACGGATTGGCAACGGCAGTAAGATTATTGCTATCGACGGACACATCGATGTTGTGGATTTAGGCAATTTGGATAACTGGGAATTCGATCCGCTCGGAGGAGAAATTAAAGACGGATACGTTCACGGCAGAGGAAGCGTCGATCAGAAAGGCGGACCTGTTGCCGCCGTTACAGCAGGAAAAATTTTAAAAGAGATCGGATTCTCCGAAGACATAACTTTGCTTGTTACCGGAACCGTTATGGAAGAAGACTGCGACGGACTTTGCTGGAAATATTTGGTGGAAGAAGAAAAAATTAAACCTGATGCGGTTATAATCACAGAACCTACAAACCTTAATATTTATCGGGGTCACCGGGGACGCATGGAAATAGAAGTAGAATTTTTTGGCGTTTCCGCTCACGGTTCGGCGCCGGAACGCGGACAAAATGCAATTTACATGGCTTCCAAAGCGGCGCTTGAAATAGAAAAACTACATGAACATTTGGCTTATGATGAATTTCTCGGTAAAGGCTCGGTTACCGTTACGGAATTTGTATCGCAAAGTCCTTCACTCTGTGCGGTTTCGGATTATGCAAAAATACATCTCGACAGAAGACTTACTTGGGGAGAAAACAAAGAACTTGCTATTGACCAAATCCGGGAAATAGTTAAAGATATGAACGCAACTGTTAAACTTCTCCAATATGAAGAAACGGCTTACACCGGGTTCAAGTACGGAATGGAAAAATATTATCCGACATGGAAACTAGAGGAAGATCATCCTTTGGTTCGCAAGGGGGTTGAAGCTTATAAAATGTTGTTCGAAAGGGATCCTAAAGTGGATAAATGGACTTTCTCTACAAACGGTGTTACGATTAACGGATATTACGGGATTCCCGCAATCGGATTTGGTCCGGGTAACGAAGTGCTTGCACACGCACCGAACGAAAAAGTTCCCGTTGAACATTTGGTGAAAGCCTCGGCATTTTACGCAATGTTTGTAAAAAACTTTAACGGTTAAGATAATGCAACCTTAAACGAACCGGAAACAGAAGCTTTAATAATAGTTTACCCTTATCCGGCAAAAACAAAAAAGGAGAAATAAATAATGGTAACACAACTGAAAGGAAAACATTTTTTAACCACGGACGATTGGACAAAACAAGAACTCGATACTGTTTTCGAAACCGCATTTGATTTAAAAAGAAAATTCGCATTGGAAGAACCAACATTATATTTGCCGCATAAAACATTGTTTATGTTATTTTTCGAACAATCTACCCGGACACGAAATTCCATGGAAGCAGGAATGACACAACTCGGCGGGCACGCACACGATTTAACTCCGGATAAAATGCAGCTCTCGCATGGCGAATCGGCAAAAGACACCGCAATCATTTTATCGCGTATGGGCCATGGAATTGCCTCGCGCAATTGTTTTTACGGAATCGGGAAAGATTACTTGGCGGAAATGGCTGAACATTCTTCGCGTCCCGTAATGTCACTGCAAGACGATGTTTATCATCCATTCCAAGGGCTGGCGGATTTGATGACAATTTTCGAATACTTCGGGAAAAATCCAAAAGGACTAAAAGTTACAATCAGTTGGGCATACGCCGATACCCATGCGAAACCCCTTTCCGTTCCGCAAACACAAATTCTGCTCTTTCCCCGTTACGGTATTGATGTTACGGTTGCTCATCCGAAAGAATTTCCTTTGAGCAAAAACATAATCGAAAAAGCCGAACTGAACGCAGAGCTGGGTGGCGGCTCGTTAAAATTTACAAACGATATGGACGAAGCTTTCGAAGGTGCACACGTCGTTATCCCGAAAAACTGGGGCGGTTTCGGTTATTACGGCGTTCAGGAATATCTTGATAACGAAGAAGAAATTTCCAAACAAATGAAATCCGACTTGGAAAAATATCATGATTGGATATGCGACGACAGAAGGATAAAACTTGCCGATAAACATGTAAAATTAATGCATGCTTTGCCTGCCGACAGAAATCACGAAGTAACCGATGATGTTATAGACAATCCCGATATTTCAATAGTTTACGACGAAGCGGAAAACAGACTTCACACGGCAAAAGCAATAATGGCGCTTACTATGTAAATCAAAAGGGGCTTTTTCAAGCCCCTTCTTTTTTATTATAATTAAATTTATTAGAGTTTAAATTCTCTTATTATTTTTTCCACTTCTTCGGGAGTTATATTACTGCCCAGCGTTTTATTCCCATTACCCCCGCCGGTTTTTCCCGAAGTTTGACTTGAAACTGAAAGAGTCGGATTTCCCGCACGCGCTCTTAACCGCTCCTCAATCATCTCGGTGAAATTTCCGGTGTGAGCGTAGTCGGTCGCACCGATTGCCACGCCGTCGAACGAGTTAACGCTTTCCCCTTTATTCAACAGATGAGTTTCGAATGCCAGTGTTTTAATATTCAACAAGTGTTTTGCCGTAACATTTTCGGAAATTATCGAACCGCCCCAAGTTCCCACACCGAGAGTTAGAGAAGGATCCAAATCCGTAGTATAACCTACGGCTCCAAGCGAAGCGGGTGAATTTACAATAATTCTGAACGCCGGTTTTTCCATGGCGAATTTCATTATAATTTCTTTATCGTTGGAATGAATTACCATAGTGTGACCGATTCCGCCGAAATTCAATAATTCGATACATCTGTGACACCCTTCGAGCCAACCGTCAACAACGTAGAAAGCAAGCGTTGGTGAAAGTTTTTCCATCGAAAACGGTTCGTCCTTCCCCACTTTATTGCATTCGGCAAGCAATACCGTTGTATCCGGCGGCACCTCGAACCCGGCATATTGAGCAATAAACGTAGCAGGTTTGCCAACGATATCCGGATTAATTCTCCCGCCTTTTTGAATTGCACGCTCTAATTTTAATTTTTCTTCCGGAGATACAAAATAACCTCCGTTCTTTCTTACTTCTTCCTTTACCTTCTCTAAAAGCGGTCTGTCAACTATCATCGATTGTTCTGAAGAACAAAGCGTACCGTTATCGAATGTGGTTCCTGTAATGATATCGGCAACAGCTTTTTTGTAATCCGCCGTTCTTTCTATAAATGCCGGTACATTTCCCGAACCGACTCCGTAAGCCGGCGTTCCCGTACTGTAAGCGGCTTTAACCATCGGAGTACTGCCGGTCGCCAAAATAACCGCAACATCTTTATGCTTCATTAATTCGTGCGTTCCTTCCAAGGTTGGTAACGACATGCATTGAATCAATCCTTTAGGTGCTCCGGCTTTTTCAGCAGCATCCGACATTACTTTCATTGCTTCCATCGTGCAATTTACCGCTTTGGGATGCGGACTTGCAACAATAGCATTCCTTCCTTTCAAAGAGATTATTGCTTTGAACATTGCGGTAGATGTAGGATTGGTTGACGGAATTAAAGCCGCAACTACACCCATCGGTTCTGCAATTCTTATTACTTTCCCGCCTTTTTCCACATCAATTACGCCGACGGTTTTCAAATCCTTAATGGAATCATAAACCCATTTTGTACCGAATTGATTTTTAATTACTTTATCTTCCCATTTGCCGAACCCCGTTTCCTCATGCGCCATCTTTGCAAGTCTCTCCGATTCCCTGTACCCCGCTTCGGCCATTGCTTTAACAATTTCGTCTACTTGTTTTTGGTTGTAATGTTTGAATTCCAGTTGGGCTTCTTTTGCGGTTCTTACCAAATCCCGCATCTCTTGTATCGAGCGGATATCCTTATCAATATTCATCTTCACCTCTTAAAATTTATTTCCAATATAAAAATAGCAAACAAAAACCGCAACCATAACAAATAACAAGATGTTTAATTTTCAACTGAGAATAAAATACATATTGAAATCCGGCTCCAAACAATATAACTTTGCAATAAAAATAACCGCCGATATGTCAAATTCACAAAGTTCGCTAAGGTATCTAAAACTGGGTCTTACGTCTATCCTTGCTGTAATCTTGTTCGGGACAGTTGGATATACCGTTGTTGAAGGATGGAATTTGTTCGATTCATTTTACATGACCATAATTACAATTTCAACAACCGGTTTCAGAGAATTAAGACCGCTTACTTTACCCGGCAGAATTCTTACAATCTTTTTAATTATCACAGGTGTATTGGCAATCGCATACACTGGCGGTAGAGCGGTTCAATTAATTTTGGAAACGCATTTTTTCAGGAGGCGCAAAATGAATAAACGAATAGATGAGCTGAACGGTCATTATATTATTTGCGGATTCGGCCGTATGGGAAAAGTAATTTGTGAAGATTTGGCTCATAATAAAATTCCCTTTGTCGTAATCGAAAATAACCCGAAAAAAATCGAGGAATTAATTCAATTGGGTTACTTGTTCATAGAAGGCGATGCTACTCATGACAATATGCTTTTAAAAGCCGGCGTAAAAAGAGCTAAAGGACTCGTTGCGGTAATTTCCACCGATGCTCAAAACGTCTTCACAGTGCTTTCGGCAAAAGGAATCAACCCGGAAATATTTGTAGTTGCAAGAGCTATTGAAGAAGAAACAGAATCGAAATTGAGAAGAGCCGGTGCGGATAGAGTGGTTAAACCTATTGAACTTGGCGGAAGCAGAATGGTGCATTTGTTATTAAAACCCGGAGTAATAGATTTTATAGACGGCGTTGCCAGAAGTCGCGAAGTTGAAATAAGCCTTGAAGAAGTAAGCATTCCACACAATTCAAAACTTGTTAACAAAAAATTAAAAGACTCCCCACTTCGAAAAGATTGGAACATTATTATTGTCGCAATAATTAAACACGACGGGAGATTGATTTATAATCCCAATGCCGATATGATAATCGAAGAAAACGATAAACTCATAGCTATAGGTCCGACAGACAGCCTTGCGAAATTAACCGAATCTTGTAAAGCTTAATTTTACTAAAAAATCCGGGGAGAAAAATTCACAATCCCCAATAAAATTAAGGGGATTTTTATTCCAGCAAATCCAAATGATTCCCCGTAGGAGGCAATTCTTCCACGTTTCGTAATTTCCTTTCGATAGTTCTGGATTTCCTTGCGGCGTCTCCCAGCGTATTACTCGCTTGATCGATTTTCTGTTTTGTCTTTTCCAGAATATCTCCGAATTTTCGGAATTCGTTTTTCACCACGCCGAGTAATTCCCAAACTTCACTTGAGCGTTTCTCGATTGCCAAAGTTTTAAATCCCATTTGCAAACTGTTAAGCAATGCGGCAAGGTTTGTGGGTCCTGTAATAATTACTCTGTTCTCCCTTTGAATCCGTTCGGCAAGCCCGGGTATTCGCAACACTTCGGCATAAAGACCTTCCACAGGTAAAAACATTATGGCAAAGTCAGTTGTGTGCGGCGGATCCAAATATTTAGCCGATATGTTCGCTGCTTCGCTTCTGATTCTTTTTTCAATTTCCTTCGATGCTTTTTCCACTTCAACGGGATCGGCAGCTTCTTGGGCGGAGATTAATCTTTGGTAATCTTCCATAGGGAATTTAGCATCTATCGGCAGCCAAACCACTTCGTTTTTGTCCCCCGTTCTGCCTGGTAACTTAATAGCAAATTCAACTATTTCGGAACTGCCTTTTTTGGTTTTAACGTTTTTGGCATATTGATTCGGAGCTAATATTTGTTCAATCAGATTACCTAACTGAACTTCACCCCAAGTGCCGCGGGTTTTTACGTTAGTTAAAACTTTTTTCAAATCACCCACGCCGCTTGCCAAAGTTTGCATTTCACCCAAACCTTTATGCACCAATTCCAATCTTTCGCTTACTTGCTTAAACGATTCGCCTAATCTTTTTTCGAGAGTTTCATGTAATTTTTCGTCAACCGTCCGTCTCATTTCTTCCAGTTTCTTTTCGTTACTTTCCTGAATATCACTCAACCGGTCGGAGACTTGCTCTTTTAGTTTATCGAATTTTTCTTCGTTCGTTTTTGTAAGCTTCTCCATTCTTTCTTCAATTATGTCCAGTTGGTCTTTTTGTCTTTCGGCAATTTCTTTAATTCTTCCGGAAAGTTGATCGCCCAATAACTTAAATGAATTGGCAATTTCTTCGCGGGTAAGTTTTGAATTCTTTAATATTTCTTCGCGGTTTTTTTGAAACTCGGACTCGATTACTTCATCCGTTTGTTTTTGATTTTCGTTAATCTTTTCCGATAGCTCTTCGAACAATCGCGAAGGATTGAATTCACTTAACTTTTTGTAAGTCAGAAAAATAAATACCGCAATAATTATTAAAACTATTAAACTAATTATACTTAAAATTAAAAGTTCCATTTTTCCCGATTTTTTATCGAAATATAATCATTTCCCCAATAAAGTTAACGCTTAATTATCACCGTTGTTTTGGTCTCTTGCTTTTCATTGCTTAAACTTCTACTTTTATTTTCGTGTGTTTTCACGGACTAAGTTAATAAACAATTATCGGTGGAAAATGAATAAGTGGTTAAAAATTGTTATCGGAATTCTATCCGTAGTTCTGGTTTTAGTGATCTTCGTAATCGGACTTTCGTATTATTTTCTAAATCAGACATTGCCCGAATATAGCGGAACCGTTAACGTAAACGGGATAAGCTCGGAAATTAAAATATTCAGGGATTCAAACGCCGTAGCATATATTGTTGCGGATAATGATTTGAATGCATATTTCGCGCTCGGATATGTTCATGCTCAAGAAAGGCTATTCCAAATGGATATTACACGCCGGGCAGGCTTGGGCAGATTAAGTGAAGTTTTGGGAAGCAAGACCGTTATCTTCGATAAAATGTTCCGCACTTTGGGATTATACGAAACCGTGAAAAAATATTATCCCCAAATTCACAAAGAATCACGTGATATGTTGGAAGCATACACAAAAGGGGTAAATGCTTACATAAAGGAAGCAAAAGGTAAATATCAAATTGAGTTTGATGTTCTGGAATACGACCCGGAACCATGGGAACCGGAACACAGTCTGCTACTGGTTAAATTAATGGCTTGGGAGCTTAACATAAGTTGGTGGAGCGATTTGGCATTCACACATTTGGTGCAAAAGTTGGGAATCGAGAAAGCGCGCGAAGTTATGCCGTCTTACGATGAAAACGCTCCGACAATAATTCCCAAAGAAACTAAAAAGTTTGCGGAAATTCCGCTCGATTTAATTCACATTGACAGGGAATTCAGAAAATTTACCGGATTCGTGGGAACGCATATCGGTTCGAACAATTGGGTTGTTAACGGAAATTTATCGGAATCCGGAAAAGTCCTTATCGCAAACGATCCGCATCTCGCATTTCAAGCGCCGGGCAAATGGGTTGTAACGGTTATAAGAAGCAAAAACTTGAACGTGGAAGGATTCACATTACCAGGAATTCCAGGAGTTGTTATCGGAAATAACGGTAATGTTTCGTGGGTGCTGACAAACGTAATGACAGATGATTGTGATTTTTACGTGGAAAAACTGGATTCGCTTAAACAGAATTATTTTTTCAAAGGCGAATGGAACCCGCTTACAATTACACAAGATACAATCAAAGTAAAAGATTCTTCCGATGTTATTTTGGATATAAGAAAAACACACCGCGGACCGATTGTAAGCGATGTTCACGCTTATAAAAAACTTTTCCCCAATGAACAGCAAGGCAAAGCCAATTTAAGCATAAGATGGACAGCTTACGAATTCAGCGACGAGATGTATGCAGTGTATTTGATCAACAGAAGCACCAATTGGGAAGAATTTAAGAAAGGCGTTAGTTTCTTCACCGTGCCGGGTCAGAATTTTGTTTACGGCGATAAAGACGGAAATATCGGGTACATCTGCGGAACGCGAATACCCAAGCGCAAATATTATAGTCCTACAATGGTTTTCGACGGGACAACCGACGAATACGATTGGCGCGGATTTGTACCTTACAGCGAAATGCCGAAATTATTTAATCCAAAACAAAATTTTATTGCTTCCGCCAATAACAAAACAGTTAAAAATTTTAAATATAACGTATCAAACATTTGGGAACCGCCATCGAGGATCGAACGGATTACCGAATTATTAACTTCCAAACCTAAATTTAACGTGGAAGATTTCAGAAAGTTTCAAACGGATTTTTATTCCCACTACGCAAAAAACATCACAAAATATATTTTGGGCGCATATAAAAACATTGCCGTTACAAACGAGAAGGTTAAACTTGCACTGGAACTTTTTAGAAACTGGGACTTTGTTATGGATGCCAAAAGTCAAGTGCCGACTATTTATGCTGTTTTTTTGCAGCGTCTTATTCAAAACATCTACGAAGACGAAATGGGCAAAAATTTAATGAAGGAATACGTGTTTATAGCAAACGTCCCTTACCGAAACCTTCCGGTTTTGCTTGAAGAAAATAAATCTTCTTGGTTCGATAATATTTCCACACCGGAAATAGAAACGCGGGATGATATTATCAGGAAAAGTCTGGAAGATGCACTGGACGAATTGAGCAAAAAGTTAGGGAATGATATTACTTACTGGCAATGGGGAAAATTGCATAAAGTCATCTTCAAACATTTATTCGATAAAGCTTCGCCCGTTATTGCTAAAATTGTTAATATCGGTCCGTACGAAATCGGCGGTGACGGAACCACAATATTCAACACGGAATATTCGTTTACAAAACCTTATTTAAATAAGCTCGGTCCTTCCATGCGCTATATTTTCGATTTCGCAAAACCGGACGAATTTCATTTTATTCTTACAACCGGTCAATCGGGAAATTTTTACAGCAAACATTACAAAGATATGACGGAGAAATGGTTAACGGGCGAATTAATTAAGTTAAAAACCGATATGGAAACAATCACTTCATCCGGTTACGATTTATTGAAACTGGAACCACAAAAATAAAATGCTATAAAGGATGTTTAACTAAAATATGTTAAATTTATTAGTTCAAAATTAATTGGTAAAAATGAAGATAACAGAGCATCTTGCAAAATCGGATAACACTTTAATCAGCTTTGAAATTATTCCGCCTAAGCGTGGAGGAAGTTTTCAACAACTTATGTCGGCTCTAGATGATTTGGTAAAATACAACCCGCCGTTCATCGATATAACGAGCCACGCAGCAGAAATAGAATACGAAGAAACTCCCGACGGAGGTTATAAAATAAAAATAAAAAGGAAACGACCCGGGACACTTGGAATATGTGCTTTAATTCAAAACAAATATAACATCGATGCGGTGCCGCACGTAATTTGCAAAGGCTTTACAAAAGAGGAAACGGAAGATTTTCTAATTGAGCTGCATTATTTGGGAATCGATAATGTTTTGGTAATCCGGGGAGACGAAAGCGGATACGAAAAACCTGTAAAGTTTAACAGAAGCGTTAACGAATATGCAATAGATTTGGTAAAACAAGTAGCGGACTTAAACCGCGGAAAATATTTGGAAGATTCCCTTCTCGATGCTCAACCGATGAATTTCTGCATCGGAGTTGCCGGATATCCCGAGAAACATTTTGAAGCGCCGAATATCGAAACGGATATAAAATTCACCAAAGCAAAAATAGATGCGGGTGCAGATTACATCGTAACTCAAATGTTTTACGATAATAAAAAATATTTCGATTACGTTGATTTGTGCAGGCAACACGGAATTGAAGTCCCCATAATTCCGGGACTAAAATTAATTACTTCCAAAAAGCAATTAAATTCCATTCCTAAAAATTTTTACGTCGATATTCCAAACGAACTTGTCGAAGAAGTTACAAAAGCAAAATCCGAACACGTTGAGGATATCGGAATAGAGTGGGCGCTTAAACAAACCGAGGAACTGTTAAATAAAAACGTTCCGGCTATTCATTTTTACGTGATGCAAAATACCGCGCCGATTAAAAAATTAATGAAAAAATTAAATATTTAAACTATAATGAAAATAATAAAAGAAAAGAAAAAACTGCAGATACCCAAAAGTCTGAAAAGATTGCGCTGGGGCGTTGCCGGATGCGGACATTTTTTGGAACATACTTTTCTGCCGACCTTACAACAAGCAAAAAGAAGTCAACTTGTCTCCGTTTACAGTTCTGACTTGGAAAGAGCAAATTTTATAGCTTCCAAATTTATGGCAGAAAACGCATTCGATGATTATGACGAATTTCTAAAAAGCGATTTCGATGTTCTCTATGTTTCAAGCGCAAATGCCAATCACTATGAACAGGTAATTAAAGCCGCGCGGGCTGGTAAAAATATCTTATGCGAAAAACCGCTCGCCATAACATCCGGACAAGCTGAAGAAATGGTAAAAGTCTGTGAAGAGAATAATGTTTTTCTTACCGTTAACTATGTTTACAGATTTCATCCGTTAATTATTAAAGCAAAGGATTTAATAGATAACCATTTCTTGGGAAAAATTCTATCCGTTTCCACACAGTTTAATATCGATTTTCCGCCAAACGATAATTTCCGTTTTAATAAAGAACTAAGCGGCGGCGGGGCTCTTCGCGATCTCGGAACTCATATGATCGACTTGCTCAGGTTTTTCGGAGGAGAGATTAAAGAGATCACAGGCTTTTTGGATAATGTTATTTACACAAGCGAAGTGGAAGATTTTGCTACCGGATTGGTCAAATTTGAAAAAGGCGGTTACGGTGGCTTTCAAGTTTCCTACAGTTCCCAAAAATCATTTAACAGAATCGAAATAACGGGTTATAAAGGCTCTATCAGTATTGAAAATCTTATAGGGAAGAAAAATATTCCGGCAAAATTAATCATCGACCTTGCCGGTGAATCGAGAAAAATTTTTAGAAAGCGAGCCAATAAACAACTTCAGCTTATCCGGTCGGTTCAAAAAACGTTTTTCAAAAATCATCCGTTGCAAGTCACGGGCTACGACGGTTACGTTAACATCAAATTAATGGAAGAATTGGAGAGCATGTGGAAGAAAGGTTAGAGCTGGTTAAATTTTGCAGAAAAGTTTACGATAAAGGATTTGTTTCGGCAACCGACGGAAATTTGTCTCTCCGGCTCGACTCCGGAAGAATATTAATTACACCGTCAGGTAAAAATAAAGGAGAAGTCCAACCGGAAGATTTAATTATCATCGATACGAACGGAAATAAATTGGAAGGCAAAGGCAAGGTAAGCACCGAGGCAAAGATTCACTTGCTCGCATATAATTCCAGACCAGAGGTAAACGCCGTTGTTCATTGTCATCCGGTTTACGCTACCGCTTTTGCTACAGCCGGAATAGAATTAACCCAACCGGTTTTTCCCGAAGTGATTCTGTCGCTCGGCAAAATTCCTTTATGCAAATACGGAACGCCTTCGACTGACGAATTACCCGATTCCATGAAACCTTATATCAATCATGCATGGGCGCTTCTGCTTCAGAATCACGGGGCAGTTACTCTCGGGGTTTCCATACAAGACGCTTATTACAAAATGGAAAAACTCGAACACGCAGCTCAAACTATTTTTATAGCTAAAGTTTTAGGCGGACCCACAACTCTTTCGCGAGGTAATGTTGAAAAATTATTGCGGATAGCGCAAAGCACATACGGAATTAAACCCAATTTTAATTTTAATAATCCATCGTTGCCCAATACGAAAAAAGAAGACGAACAATTAATATCTTCCCGACCGGTAAGTTATACAGAAATAATCGAAAACCGGTTGAAATCCCGCGCGGGAAATCCGAAGGTTAATCCTTTTGGTGTGAATAACATAAGAACGGATAAAGATAATATTGAACCGGACAGAATCGACGAAGAAGAAATAAACCGAATTATTAAAGAATTTAAGTTTTGATATATGAACATTAAAGATATAAAAATTGCGGTTTTGCTTGGCGGGACTTCTGCGGAACGGGAAGTATCCAAAGAATCCGGAAAAGCAATATATGATGCGCTCAATAATTTGCAATATGAAGTCAAATTAATCGATCCCGCTTACGGAATCAACCAACCAACGGAAATTGAAGAGTATTTTAAAAAAGATAATTTAATAACACCGGATAACAAAAAAGTCATCGAAACCATAAATTCCAATCTTTTGGATGATGTTAATCTTGCGGTAATTGCTTTGCACGGTCAATGGGGCGAAGACGGCAGCGTCCAATCGCTTCTCGATCTTCGCGGAATAAAATATACCGGCTCGGGAATGTTACCAAGCGCTCTTTCGATGGATAAATCAACTTCAAAAATTTTATTTCAACACTTCGATGTGAAAACACCCCAATGGTTTGTGGTAAATAGCAGAAACGAAGACACCGAATTAATAATAAAAAAAATAGAAAAGTTCTTCGGTTTTCCTTGTATTGTAAAACCAAACGATCAAGGTTCAACAATCGGGCTTTCAATATGCCGAGGTCCTTCGGAAATTGGGGATGCGCTCGAGCTTGCATTCAAATACTCAAAAAGGGTTTTGGTTGAGGAATTCATTCCCGGTCGTGAAATTGCCGTGGGAATTATCGACAGTCACACTCTTCCCATTCTCGAAATTATTCCCAAACATGAACTTTACGATTACGAATGCAAATACACCGACGGAATGAGCGAATATATAGTTCCGGCAGAACTGCCCGATGAGGTTCAAACTCATCTTAAACAACAAGCTTTGCTTGCATTCAGCGCCTTGGGTTGTACAAATTACGGGCGGGTGGATTTCCGGCTCGACGAAAATTTCTATTCGTATTGTCTCGAGGTAAATACTTTGCCGGGAATGACATCTCACAGCTTGGTTCCCAAAATGGCAAAAGCCGAAGGAATTGAATTCGAAGAATTAATTGAAAAAATTATTAAATCGGCTTTGTAATGGCAAAGAAAAAAGTTACAAAAGAAAGAAATTTTTTCAAGAGTATCTTTTTGGTTTTGCTTGTTATTGCAATTTTGTTTTTACTTTTCAATAGTCAAGGAATTATCAAATATTTCAAATTGAAATCGGAGATAAACGAATTAGACGAAAAAATCGAGAAAACACAATCGGAAATAAAAAGATTAACAATGGAAATCGATTCGTTAAAAACGAGCGATAAAAAAATAGAAAAAATCGCCAGAGAAAAATATCACATGAAGCGGCCTAACGAAGAAGAATTTAAAATCGAAAAAAAATGAATGGCAACGAAATAACAATACCGCCAACCCCGCTTGCAGAAAGAATACGACCAAAAACACTCGATGAATTCCGCGGACAAGAAAAACTTGTAGGTAAAGGTAAACCGCTACGGTTGATGATCGAAAACGACTCACTTAGCTCCTTTATTTTATGGGGTCCGCCCGGCACCGGAAAAACAACATTGGCGAAAATAATTTCCGAACAGACTAAATCGGAGTTTTATCAAATAAATGCGGTATCTTCCGGCGTAAAAGACATAAGGAAAATTATAGATTTGGCAAAAGAAAATGCCGAGTACAACCGTAGAACAATTTTATTTATAGACGAAATTCACCGGTTTAATAAAGCCCAGCAAGATGCTTTGCTATCTTCGGTGGAATCGGGCGAAATTATTTTAATCGGCGCAACAACCGAAAATCCTTCGTTCGAAGTTATTCCCGCTTTAAGATCGAGAGCAAGGGTATATGTTTTGGACGAACTTTCGAAAAAAGATTTGGAAGATATTCTCGATTACGCACTTCAAAAAGACGAGTTTTTATCCAAACTCAACATCACTTACATCGACCGTGACTATTTGATTTACCTTTCCGGAGGCGATGCGCGGGTAATGCTTAACATTTTGGAAGCCGCGGTAATTCAAGAACTGAAACAACCGGAAATAAAACTGACAAGAAAAGTTTTGCAAAACATCGTTCAGCAAAAAGATACTTTATACGATAAAGCCGGTGAAGAACATTACAATGTTATTTCCGCATTTATTAAGAGCATGCGCGGAAGCGATCCGGACGCGGCGCTTTACTGGCTTGCAAGAATGTTGGAAGGAGGAGAAGACCCGTTATTCATTGCACGGCGAATGATAATTTTTGCTTCCGAAGATATCGGCAACGCTTCACCAAATGCACTTGTTCTTGCCGTGAACACTTTCAGCGCCCTTGAAAAAATCGGAATGCCGGAAGGAAGAATAATTTTAGCACAATGCGCAACTTATCTGGCAAGCGCTCCAAAAAGTAACGCTTCCTATCAAGGAATAGAAAAAGCATTGAGTGATGTTAAATCAAAACCGATGTATAAAGTGCCGCTGCATCTTAGAAATGCGCCGACGAAATTAATGAAGGATTTGGGCTATGCTGAAAATTATAAATATCCCCATCAGTTCGAAAACCATTTCGTTTTGGAAAATTACTTTCCTGAAGAAATGAAAAACACACAATATTATTTCCCTTCCGAAAACGGTCAGGAAAAAAATCTGAAAGAACGGCTAAAAAAACTTTGGAAGGGAAAGAAAAAATATTAAACTAAATAATCATAAAATTCTTGCCGGGCAACTGCTTTACCAAACCTTTGAATTCCAGCGAAAGTAAATGCACAAGGCATTCGGCAGTGTTTATTCCCGATTGAGCGGAGATATTATCTATTTGTTTAGGTTCGTTGCTCAGAACGCCCATTATTTTTTCTTCGAATAAATTTAATTCAACCGACGGTTTGGGAATATTTTTACCTATGACGGGTTTAAGTTTAATTTCCAATTCGTCCAAAATATCGGATGCGTCCATCACAAGTTTTGCTTCCCCTTTTTTAATCAACGTATTTGTTCCTTCACTCTGCGGTACGTTCAAATTTCCGGGAACGGCAAACACTTCCCTATTCTGATCCAATGCAAAATTTGCCGTTTGTATTGCGCCGCCGTTTAATCTGGTTTCAACGACAACTGTTCCGAGCGAAAGTCCGGAGATAATCCGGTTTCTCTTCGGAAAATTTTGTGCATCCGGTTTGGTTCCCAGAGGATATTCGGTAATAACCGCACCGTTTTCGGAAATTTCAGCAAACAACTTTTTATTTTCGGGCGGATAAATCACATCGAGTCCCGAACCGGTTACCGCAACGGTTCTGCCGCCGGCTTTTAGAACCGCTTTGTGTGCGATTGAATCGATTCCGCGAGCCATTCCGCTTACAACCGTAATGTTTTGTTCGGCTAACGAACGGGCTAAAAATTCAGCCGCCCACTTTCCGTAATTGGTTGCACGCCGGGTTCCCACAATTGCAATCGCATACTCGTCTTGGCCGGTAAGTTCTCCCAAGACATATAAAACCGGCGGGGGCGAAAAAATTGTTTTTAAAAGTTTCGGATATTCTTCATCCCAAAAAGTAATTACCTTAGCATTTAATTCATCTAACCGGTCGAGTTCGGAAAGGGTTTTTTCTTTAACAGAAGGAAGTTCCGCAGAAGAATTTATAATTTTTTTAGCGAGAATCTCGCTTATGCCTTCGGTTTTACTAAGCGAAATCAGATCGGCATTTAAGATTGCTTCGAAACTTTTGAATTTTGCGTATAAATTTAAAAGTTTGTGAGGTCCGATTCCTTCGATGCTCAACAATAAATTGATAAAAATAAGATTCTGTAATTTATCTTCAGTCAATTTAACGGGAAAAAATTATTCTTGAATGTCAATATCATCCACAACGGCTACTACTATTGTATTAACCGGGGCATTTTTGTGTCCTAAAATTTGCTGTACGGCAGCGCCTTCTTTAACTACAAGTACCGTATCGCCAATTCCTGCGTCCGTCATATCAAGCGCTATTTGATTCTCCTTTCCGATAAAATTACCGGAAAGATCGATTTGCCGGAAGAGGAGAAGTTTGTGTCCTTGTAAATGTTTATTTTTTTGGGTTGCTACAATATTGCCGGTAATCTTAGCCAGAAACATTTTCTGAGCTGTTATTATTTTTATTTTTTCTGTATAAAATTGCAAACGGGAAAACCACAAGATAAGCGAAAAGTAAAATTACAGGTGCAACGGATAATGAAAGCGGATTAGTGTAAGGGCTTTGAGCCAAAAGAATATTTCCGATAACCAAAAGTAAAAAGCCGAAACCCAAGATATAATAATTTTCTTTTGTCCAATAATCTTTAAATGGAGATGTTAAAACTTTTTTCTGTCCTCTAATTCTTCTTTTGGTTTTAGTTTGAGCCATAATCTCACCTATAAAATTATCAAAAAGCCCAGTGTTGGGGGAAGCACTGGGCTAAGTAATCAACGGAGGTAAAAAACCTCCGAAGTATTATTTTCAAATATACGGCAACCTTAATATTTTGTCAAGCATAATTATTTATAAATATGGTATACGATTTTTCGTATAGTGTCGAATTGCAAATAAGGATATTCTTCCCGCAAACGATTTATTGCTTCCGCAGCGCTAATATTCGCTTGCCGCATTTGCTTAAACTTTTTTCTGATTTCGTAATCGCGGAGGGATTTTTGGTTAATTAAACCCCGGCTTTGGAGGAGTTCGAAAATTTCGTCACTGATTAATTCCGAAAGAGGATTATACATTTTCTGACTTTTGTTATCGGACATAATGCCCCCTTTAAAGTTTGTTGAAAATTAATCAGTAACTTTTCTCTCTATTTCCCCTCCCGGATAGTTAAACTTGGTTGTTTTACAATTAATTTGACCAATTGTTCCGGTAAAATATCTGTTTTTTACTTAAAAACAAACTTAAAATTTTTCAAAAAGGTTCAAATCAATTGGAAAATATCTGTAACTGACTTATAAAACAATAACTTAACCAATTCCAATTCCTCCCCTAAATTTTAAGTTTTCAAGGGGAAAAGAAAAAGCTTAGGGTAATTTTTAATTCCGGATTCAATTTACAAGTTCATAAAATAAAATGTCTATAGCCGTAAATATTTTGTAACAATTGATTCTTTTCGAGTGTATAATCAATTAAATAAAACTTCTATATCTTTTTTGGGTTTTAGTATTAACTTTCTTATCTTTCGTAAAGAGTTAAACAAGAAATTCAAATAAATGAATACATTTTGGAAGGTTACGCTTTTCGTTTTAATGACGATTGTTATTATTGCCGGAATAACTTTTCCTATTGTTAAAAGCCCTTCCGTTTGGTACGAATACCCGAATATTCCGGGTCTTGAGGAAAAAGCAAAAATAATCTTTTTTCATGTACCGACTGCGTGGCTGGCGGTTATTGCATTTTTAACCGCAATGGTTCAAGGAATAAAATATTTGAGGACCAACAATTTCGAGCATGACGCAAAATCCTTGGCTGCGTTGCAAATAGGAATGGTTTTCACAATTTTAGCAACGGTTACAGGTTCCATTTGGGCAAAGTTTACTTGGGGAGCATTTTGGCATTGGGACCCGCGGGAAACAAGTATCTTCATTCTTTTACTTATTTACGGTTCCCTTTTTGCGTTAAGATCGGCAATAGAAAATGAGGAAAAAAGGGCAAGGCTTTCGGCTGTTTATTCGATTTTTGCCTTTCTTACTGTTCCGTTTTTTGTTTTTATTATGCCTCGAATTATGGCGGGGTTGCATCCCGGTTCCGCAGACGATACAAATGCCGGTCCGGTTGTCGATTTCCAAATGAATTCAACAATGCAAGTTGTTTTTTACCTTTCGCTTATTGCTTTTACAATTTTATTCATTTGGATTTGGAAATTGAGTTATAAATCTATTATTTACAATCATTATCTTATCAAAGAATACGACTGAGGTATATTGTGGAAGCATTTTTCGATTTTCTTGATCAAAATTCTATATATATCGTTTTATTCATTACATTGGTAATATGGTTCGGAATTTTTCTGCATGTGTTATCGGTTGAGAAAAGATTGAAAAAGATTGAAAAAGAAATAAAGGAGTTAAACGACGATGAAAAATAAATATATATTCGGTGGCATAATCATATTAATATTCTTTTCGTTTATGGCTTACCTCTTTACCCAAACGAATATTTCATACGAAAACAATTTCACAAAAGTTATGAATTCAAACAAAACTTTGAAAGTAACCGGAAGTTGGGTAAGAGAGAACAATTACGTTTACGATAAAGAAAAAAACTTGTTCATGTTTACCATAAAAGACGAAAACGGTAACATGATGAAAGTAATTTACAAAGGCAGTATTCCTAATAATTTTGAATCGGCAACAAGTGTTGTGGTAACGGGAAAGTATAAAGACGGTTATTTCCATGCGTCGGACATACTAACAAAATGCCCGTCAAAATACCAAGAACAATATACTGCCGGAAGCTAATTTAACCGAAAGGAATTAATATGATTGGCAATATATTATTAACGCTGGCTTTGGCCGCAAGCGTTTTTACGGTGGTAATGTACTACCTCGATTTTAAAGGGTATGTTAACGCCAAGATTTATGCCCGACTGGGAGTACATACAACAACAATCTTAGTTATAGCCGCTTCAATATTACTATTCCATGCAATCCTAACCCATCAATACCAATACAAATATGTTTATGAATACAGCGGGAGCGGACTTTCAACAGGACTTTTGCTTTCAACATTTTGGGCCGGGCAACAAGGAAGCTTTATGCTGTGGGTGTTTTTCTCCGTATTAGTGGGACTAGTACTCCTCGATTATACATCCAAACGAGGAGATTTGGAAACGCGCGTAATGATGGTATATATGCTGGTCGTATTTTTTCTACTGATTCTGGTAAATCCTACCTTAAAAAGCCCGTTTAATTACATTTGGGTAGATCCGGTTTTCATAAACCTGAAAAATATTAATCATACATACATATCAATGCCTTTCATGAGGGATTTCATATTCACGGATACGACGAACAACCAAAGTTTTGTTAAGATGAGCAAAGAACTCTACGCCATTTTACATACAAGCGGAATACCGATTAACGAATTTATTGTGGAAGGAAAAGGTCTTAATCCTTTATTGCAAAATTTCTGGATGCAAATTCATCCGCCGTTTTTATTCATCGGATTTGCAATGTCTGCAGTCCCCTATTCTTTTGCAATCGCGGCACTTATAAAAAATGATTACAGAGATTGGATTAAACAATCGTTTCCTTGGTTGCTTGGCGCTACAATGGTTTTAGGTTTGGCGATAATGCTCGGCGGTTACTGGGCATACGGCGTACTCGGTTGGGGCGGTTACTGGGGATGGGATCCCGTTGAAAATTCAAGTTTAATACCTTGGATAATAGGCGCGGCGGCTATTCATACATTTTTAATTCAACGAAAGTATCAAGCAAAAGGCGGCAACGGCAGATTTGTAAAGACAAATCTGATTCTATCTATCTTAATGTTTATTTTGGTTTTATACAGTACATTTTTAACACGAAGCGGAATTTTGGGCGATTCTTCCGTTCATTCATTCGTTGCACCGGGAATGCTGGTTTATCTCTTTTTAATTATTCTAATGTTAACGTTTTTATTTATCGGTCTAATCGGCCTGGCAGTACGCTGGAAATACTTGGAAAAATTCGAAAATTTTCAAGATAATTTTCTTTCCCGTGAACTTGCTTTATTCACCGGCTCAGTAGCGCTGATTGCTTCGGCAATAATTATTCTCGTAGGTACTTCCGCCCCCATTTGGGGTCAAGCGGTGGAAATAAAATTCTATAACGAACTCAATTTGCCTATTGCTATTATAATTGGATTGTTAAACGGAATAAGCCTTTTGTTAAGTTGGAAATTTACAAAAGGAAAAAGCTTTTGGAAACGAACCCGTACTTCTTTGGTAATAACGATAATCGCTTCTGCGCTTATTATTATACTTGGCGGGATCAATGACGTTATGCTTGCAATTATGACCTTCTCTTCAATGTTCACTTTAATCGTAAACTTGGAAATAGCCTTTAAGATAATTAAAGACAAAGCATTATATGCCGGCGCTTATATTGCCCATACCGGTTTAGCGCTCTTTATGTTAGGCGTTGTTGCCACAGGCGGATTTACTCAGGAAAAACAAATTGAACTGGAAAAAGGAAAACCGGTTAAAGCATTCGGATATAATATTACATTCTTAGGTTACAAACCGGTTGAGAACGGGAAAAAGTTTGCTTTTAACGTACAGTTACAAAAAGAAAACAGTGTGGAAATAATTTCCCCGGTTATGTACAGATCCGATTTTAACAACAGCCTGATGAGAGAACCGGATATATTAAATATGTTGACCAAAGACTTTTACGTCACGCCGTTAAGTTATTCAACAGGAGATGATACTCGTAACCACAACGGAGAAAAATTCACTTTGAAAGAAGGTGAAGAAATTTCATTCGACAATAAAACAATTAAATTTGTTGAGTTCGATTTTCCGCAATCGGAAATGAATAAAATGAGAGCGGGCGGCGATTTTACAATCGGTGCGAAATTATTAGTTATTGACGGCAATAACAAATACGAAGTGGAACCCAAATTAAGATCCGCAAACGGAAACCGCAGTTACGAGAATGTCAGTCTGGAAAACGCCGATTTGAGAATTGAACTCACCGGATTAAATGCCGGGACAATTGATATTTCAGTCTCGAAGTTAAGCGAGAGTTCACAGGCAGCACCGAAAAAGAAAACGGAAGTATTTACCGTTGAAGCAAGTATAAAACCGTTTATCGGGTTGGTTTGGCTTGGAGTTATAATAACAGTCTTGGGTTTTGCCGTTTCAATCGTTAGAAGAACAAAGGAAACATAAGCATTACAGCGGATTAACTAAGCTTTACAATTGGCAAAGTAATAATAAAATTTGTTCCTTCCGGTACGTTATCCTTGATGGTAATTTTTCCGCCCATCGAATTAACGATGGAGTATACCAGGCTCAATCCCAAACCGTATCCTTCTTTGGCTTGGTTTTGGGTAAAAGAACCGCGGTAAAAACGCTCGAATATTTTATCCTTTTCATTATCGGGAATTCCTACACCTTTATCCGAAACGGTAATATGCACAAATTCGTTGCCGGTCTCGACCGTAACCGTTACTTCCTTTTCATCCGAATATTTTAATGCATTATCAATTAAATTTTGTAATACAATTGAGAAATATTCAGATTTACCCCTCAAGTAAACTTTGGAATTAAAATCGAACTTCACATTTTTCCCTTTGTAAACAGGGGTTAATTCGTTTTCTATTATATTCGTTAGTTCGAACACCGATTTCTCGTCACTGCAATCTTTACAATCCCTCGAGAGAATAAGCATTGTTTTAACTATACGTATCATTCTTTCTGTTTGGTCTTTTACAATCCCAATGGATTCCCGGTATTCTTCTACCGTCCGTTCCTTTTTGGTAAGATAATCCAACTCGGTTTTTAAGGTTGTCAGCGGTGTCATTAATTGATGCGAAGCGTTATCGGTAAAATGGGAAATTTGGTCAATCTGCTTTTCCAACCGGTCGAATAAAGTATTGAGCGTATCTCTCAATTTCCCAATTTCATCGTTTGGATCGGCGTCGAATGTTAAACGTTCGTTTAAGTTCGTTGCAGATATTTTTTTCGCCAGATCAATTATATTATTAAGCCTTTCATAACTTTTCCTTGCAAGGAAAATACTTAATCCGATTACAATAATTACTACTAACGGAAGAATTATCAGGTTAAATGTTAATATCCTTTTGGTAAGATAATTCAATCCGGATTTTATTGCTCCCAGTTGAATATATCCGATATGTTTGAATTTATCGTCGAATACTCGTTTATAGACGATGCGCATTTGCATATCATTAAATAATAAATCTTCAAAGTAGTAAGGATTAAAATTATTTGGGAACCCTAGCAAAAATCCGCGCAGTTTATCCATGTTTTTACTTTTGTAAAAAACTTTACCCTGTAAATCATAAATCTGAAGAAAAAACGATTCTTCCCCGAGCGAAGAAAAAGCCGGTTCGTTTAATTCCTTGCTGTTCAAAACAAGCGTTGAATCGTTAGTTACCACCAATGAATTTAGAATATGCTCCACTTCGTGTTTCAGTCTGATGTCCAAATTATCTGTAACTATATAATTTGTAATCGTAAACGTGAAAACTATAAATGCGAAGTAAAGTCCGAACATCACAACAGCGTTCCAAAAGGCAAGGCGTTTAACGGTTTTTGTTAAGTGGATTTTACTCATAGATTAATCCAAAATAAAAAGATAACCTTCGCCGTAGATTGTTTTTATAAATTTTTTACCCGTAAGTTCTTCCAATTTACTTCGCAGATTTTTAATTGTAACTTCAACCAAATTTGTTGACGGTGTAAAAGGAAGTTCCCAAACATCGCGGCAAAGCCTTTCTTTATTAAGTATAACACCGGAGTTTTCAAGGAAGTATTTAAGCAGTTCAAATTCTTTTTCCGGCAGTTTAATTTTCCCGTGCGGAGTAACAAGTGTGTGCGCAATTAAATCCAACTTAAATTCATCAAATTCCAGAAAAGTGGAAACACTTTCGTATCTTCTTACTACAGCGTTTATCCGTGCCATAACTTCGTCGAAAGAAAACGGTTTGGTTATATAATCGTCCGCTCCGTAATTTAATGCTTCAACTTTATTTTTAACATCGCTCAAAGCGGTCAACAGAATAATCGGTTTATTGTAACCTGCTTTTCTTAAACTTTTGCATACTTCAAGTCCGGTCAATTCCGGCATTCTCCAATCTAACAACAAAACATCAAAACTATTTTTCGATATTTGGTCAATCGCTTCTTTACCATTTTCGGCTATCTCTGCGGAATGACCTTCATCGGCAAAATTTTTTTTAAGCGAATTTGCTATTTGCTTTTCGTCTTCCGCTATTAAAATCCGCATTGCCATACTCCATAAATATAACAGTAAAATAATATTAAAAGGTGAATAAATCAGTTAAATAAATATGAAAAAAATTTAATAATTGTTTTCTTTACTCACACCCTCACGAATATTAAATTATAAGTGTAATAATAATACAATAATGTCCATTTATCTATAAATTAATTAATAATATTCGGGAGGTAGCATGAAGCAAGCAGTGTTAATAATTTTAGTCGGGGTTATAAGCACCATGTTGCTTGTAAATCAAACCCAGGCACAAACATACGTGGGTTCCGATTCGTGTATAACATGCCATAATACGGTTGATGCGAATCTGGGATACAACATATACGAAGAGTATATTAAAACAGGGCATCCGTACAAACTTAACCCTGTAGACGGCGCACCGCCGGTTTATCCGCCGAACACTTCTCCCGGTGTTACACAAACTCCGCCCGGAACCACTTGGGACGATTTTGCTTTTGTAATAGGCGGATACGGTTGGAAGGCGAGATTTGTAAGAAAAAACGGAATGATTTTCACAACGGATTCTTCTGCTCAATATAATTTCGAAACTCAATCGTGGGTTCCATACCATTACGGTGAAACAAAGTATTACAACAAAGGATGTTTCAAATGCCATACAACCGGTGCAACTCCCGAAGGCTCGTGGAACGGAGTTCCGGATGACAGTTTAGGTACATTCAGCGAACCCGGAATAAGATGCGAAGGTTGTCACGGTCCGGGCAGCGAACATGTGGCAAATCCTACGGGAGTTCATCCTCCGAACAGCGGAACCGCATTAACTTGGGATATCTGCGCTTCTTGCCATAACAGAGGCGGCGTTTCCAATTCAATTCCCGCCAGCGGAGGTTATATCAAACATCACGAACAATCAAACGAAATGCTTGCTTCCAAACACGGACAGATGAATTTTACATGCGCTACATGTCACGATGCCCATATTGCACTTAGATATCCCGATGTTGCAAGCGAAGGATTAACCGCAATTACAACAACGTGCGAAACTTGTCATCCGAACAAAGAAGTAATGTTAAACGGTTCGCCAAAACCGATTTCTTGCGTCGATTGTCACATGGCTCCGGCAAGTAAATCAGCGGTGGGAATGCAAGTTGGCAACGGATGGCGAGGTGATATTAAAACTCATATTTTCAAAATTAATACCGATGCGGTTACGAAAGATTCGATGTTCACCGGCGATGGCGCGTCTGTAAAATTGGATGCTAACGGTTTAGCTGCCGTTACGCTGGACTTTGCATGCTTACGCTGCCATACGGACGAAACTGTAGCTTGGGCTTCGACTTATGCCAAAGATATCCACACAAACGGAATTGTAGGAATAGCAGGCACGAAAATTTTACCAAAAGAATTTTCATTGAGTCAAAACTATCCGAACCCGTTTAATCCGAGTACTACAATAAAATTCGCTTTACCTCAAACTTCAAATGTAACTTTGGAAATTTACTCGATTACAGGTGAATTTATCGGGAAGTTATTGGAAGACAAACTTCCGGCCGGAGAACACAGCGTTGTCTTCGACGCATCCAATTTAAGCAGCGGCGTATATCTTTATAGATTAACCGCCAACGAATACACGCAAGTTAAAAAGATGACTCTGCTTCGTTAATCGAAGGTATGAGTTGAAGGGAAAAGAAAGAATGAGAAAGGGGCAAATTAAGCCCCTTTCTTATTTTGAATTATTAATCTTGGCTTCCGGTTTACCGGCAAGACCTTCGTAAGCCGTAAGTTCGGCATCTATCGATCCGATAATAACTTTTGTTTTTACTTTAACGGGAATTTTTAAATCATCGTCAGTTAACCAAATAATTATATTTCCTTCACTTTTGAACAATCCGCCTTCCACAACTAAAGGTTCAACCATAATGCATTTGAAAGTTCCGGCTTCCACCGTTATTGTTTCCTTTCCTAAATAAACCACATCCAACGGATAAACTTTGTCTTTATAAAAATTTTCCAAATGGAATCTGTCGCCGACTTTTTTATCGGAGTAATCGAATGTTCTTGCCAAATAAAACGCCGATACAATATCGTTAACGTACGGGGGAATTTTGTAAGAACCTTCGCTAGTTTTAGCGATTCCCCTTCTCTGATCGAAAAAAGCCGAAAAATCACGCTTAAAACCGCCTTCACGGATATGTTGTTCGAACCGCCACGGGAAAAGTCCTTCTTTATCCAAATAAGTTTCGTACCTATCGCGCACTTTATAAAACGGATCGAATGCGGGAACGGAATTTACGCGGAAGACTACGTGAAAAACGTCCCGCCCGAAAATGCGTTTCATTTTGGGGATAGCCATAACAGCCGTTCCGGCAACTACGAATCCGTACCGCACATCGAAAGTTAATTTTTCGCCTACGGTAAAAGCTTTGTTTTCAACTTTCCGGAATTTTTTAATTTGTCCGGAAACTATACCTGAAACCAAAAGCAGAATTATGATATATTTTAATCTGTTTGTTTTCATCCATTCCTCTGTAAAATTTGTTTAACCGCACTTACTATTTCCGGTACTTCAATCGTGTTCATACAATTCAGCTGTTCGCATTTTTTTCTTGTACAATTTTCACACTTAATTTTCGGAGTAAATATTACTTTTTTCTCCGTGTAAGGTCCCCATCTTTTGGGCGACAAGGCAGGTATTAGCGGATAGAATCCGATAACAAACTTACCCAATGCACCCGCAATGTGTATAGGTCCGGTTGAATTTGCAATTAAAATATCGGTCTTGTTAATTAACGCAATAAGTTCTTTCAAATTAAACCGCCCGGCAAAATTTAAGCTTGGCGTATTACCTTTAACTTTTTCGCAAATTTCTTTTTCACGTTCCGAACCGGTAATCAATAAATTTAAGTTCAATTCGCGTGCCAACGATTCATTCAACTCGCTAAATTTGGAAACCGGCAAATCTATAGCGCTTCCGCCGCTTCCGGGATGAATAATTACAGTTGGAATATTCGAACGAAATCCGTTTTTTTGTAGCAATTCCTCTACTTTTTGTTCACTTTTCTCGTCAATCCTAATATCGAACGTAACGTCTTTTTGCGGATTGATTCCGTTAATTCCCAATAATTTGAGTAAATTGAGATTATATTCAAGTTCGTGTTTTTCCCCGTATTTACGGTGTTCAAAATATCTTTTATTAAAAAGAAACGAATACCAGCGGTAACCTGTTCCAATTCTGGTTTTCACACCGGCTAAAAATAAAATTAAAGAAATCTTAAAAGTAGGATAAACAACTAACGATACGTCAAAATTATGTTTTTTTATTTTTCTAATATTTTCCCATAATTTCACCGAGCCGTTTTCTTCTTCCAAGATAAGTAAATCATCGATATAAGGATGCCGGTAAGCCAAATCTTTCGTATAATTTTTAAGCAGATAGGTAATTTTTGCGGAAGGGTATTTTTGCTTGATAAATTTTGCCAAAGGAAGCGACAAAACCACATCGCCGATTCTGTCGGTTCGTACAATTAGAATATTTCCGGTTTTATTCATCATTTTCTCGATACGTACGGGTTATCACTTATGTAAAACCTCCAAGGTAATTCGGTGGATTTTTTAATTCCAATCCGCGTTGTTTGCACGATTTTATTTTCCGGAACTTCAACCGAATCAAGAATATAAATTTTGTCCCCTAACAAAGACTCACCGTTTTCTTCGCGGGAAATTCCGAAAGCCTGGCAAATTTTACCCGGACCGTTTGTTAAATTAATTTTCTCTTTAAGCGTTATATCCTTTTTACCGAAACGTCTTTGTGCCAACAATTCAAAATTATTCAACGGCTCGAACGCTCTTAACAATACGGCTGTTCCTTCGTCTTTTTTCCCCGTTACAACATTTGCGCAAAAATGAACTCCGTAAGTGAAATACACATACAACAATCCTCCTTCTTCGAACATAACCGCATTCCGTTTTGTTTTCCCGATGTAAGAATGAGCCGATTCGTCTATAGCGCCGTCGTATGCTTCAACTTCAACAATTCTTCCCAATAAAATATTGTTTTTTTCTTTCTTAACGAAAATTTTACCCAGCAAATCCCGGGCTACGGTCAAGGGATCGCGCAGGTAAAAACTTTTACCAAGTTTTTCGGACCGTATTATTTCCTTCACCAATTCCATTTTCTAAAACTTTTTTAATATGAAAAGAAAATATCGGAAAATATTGTGAAAGAAGTTTGGGTGTGATTAAATTAATCTTTTTTTCTTTTGGCTATAATTTCTTCAATCCGTTCGATTTTTTGCCGGTAAAAACCGGCTTTTTCGGGGCGTATTTTCACAAGTTCGCGGTAAATTTCTAATGCTTTATCCCAAACGTTTTGGTCTAAATAGATTCCCGCTAACGTTTCGGTAATAATTTTATTATTTGCTTCGTTCAGTTTTTTATGTTTTTCGATTACTTCTTGAGGTACATCGGCGGCTATGATTTTAGCATCTTCCAACTCTTTAGCTAAAACTTCCAGATTATCTTCAAACTCGGATTGTGTTGCCTGAACCGGTTTATCAGCGTTTTCCGATTTTTCTTGATCCGCTAATTTTTGCACATTAGGATTATCGCTTGCCGTGTTTTTTCTTGAAAGAATCTCTGAAATAAGTTTTTCATAGTATTGGTATGTTTCGGATTCATCAAACGTGCGGGCAGCTTTTTGTAAAACATCGGAGGCTTCTTGCCCTTTACCGAGGAATGCCAACGCTTTGGCGTACAAAAAAAATGGTGTTGGGTAATGCGGAAATTTTGCTATTCCTTTCTCTAAAATTTTAATTGCTTCCGTATAATTTCCACTGTCCAACTTTTTGGAAGCAGCATAAGAAAATAGAGGCGTATTGTTATTAACTTCGTAAATTAATACAAACTTATCAGGTTGCATTGCCGAGGATGCTTCGTTTCCCATATTTATTTAAATCTGCCTTTAATTCTTGCTTGCTTAAAAGATAAAGCGGCAACTGAACTAAACCCTATGAAAAACATAAGATGAAACGGAAGTGCGGCGATTTCCATGAAATAAACGGAAGCAACTACTCCGATAAAACAATATACCGCCATTATTGTTTCAATAAAAACAGAAGGCGCCACTTTACCTACCGTAAGATATTTATTTTTCAAAAACGAATCGTTTTTATTCACAATTCTGAATTTCGGAGTTCTAACAAACTCGCTTTTTCTATCGAGCAATCCTTCAACAACCGCGCGGGAGTTATTAACCGCAAAACCCATACTTCCCGCCATAAAAATAGGAAACAAAGCCATCTTTTTCCGCCAATCTTTAGAAATATCTTTTTGTGCAAAAAGATAAAACAGAAACGAACTGATAAATGCCAAAACAAAAACGGACATTAGATTAAAAAACGGTTCGTAAGGTCCGCTGTTTTTAATAAACACCAACGGAACATTTAAAATGCCGGCAAGCAAAATAAAGGGGAATACAATATTATTTGTTAAATGAAATGTAGATTGAAGTTTAATTCTCAACGGAAGATTCGATTTCCAAACTTCCGGTAATAGTTTTTTAGCTGTTTCAATCGCGCCTTTAGTCCATCTGAACTGCTGGGCTTTAAGCGCATTAATTTCGGATGGCAACTCCGCGGGCGTAGTAAAATCTTTAAGGTAAACAAATTTCCATCCTTTTAGTTGAGCCCGGTAACTCAAATCGAGGTCTTCGGTAATGGTATCGTCATGCCAATTTCCGGCATGAATTATACACTCTTTTCTCCAAACGCCGCCCGTACCGTTAAAGTTTATGAAAAATCCCGCTTTGTTTCTTACCGCTTGTTCGATTACGAAATGACCGTTTAATGCAAGCGCTTGTATTTTAGTAAGAATGGAATAATCCTCGTTCAGATGCTCCCAACGCGTCTGCACCATTCCGATATTCGGTTTAACAAAATATTTCAACGTATTTTTCAGAAAGTCCTTTTTAGGAACGAAATCGGCATCGAAAATTGCTATGAATTCACCTTTGGCAATTTTCAAACCTTCTTTGAGCGCACCGGCTTTAAAACCTTTTCTATCGGTACGGTGAATATGTTTAATATCGAACCCTTCTTTTTTCTTTTCCGCTACAAGCTTTTTAAGAAGATCGTATGTTTCATCGGTCGAATCGTCCAATACTTGTATCTCTAATTTATCTTTGGGATAATCGATTTCGCAGACGGCATCGATTAATCTGTCAACAACATAGTATTCGTTGTAAATCGGCAGTTGTATTGTTACCGTCTTATCGAAAATCTCAGAGTTGGATGCGTCGTGGGCATGTTTGAAATATTTTCTGTAATAATAAATCATTATAAAACCGTGACTTGCAAAAACAAGCAATACGGTTAAGGAAAGAATATATATAATTAAAACTATTTGGTCGAGTACCATTTTTTACCTTTTTGTTTTTTACTTCAGAACAACAGAAAGAAGAGATCTAATTTCAAAACTTTTAGTGAAGTGAAGTTACCGAGATTTTTTTCAAATTTCTGTCACAAATATACCAATTTATTGGATATTTTGTCCTATTAACCGTTACCAATCGGATACCACACCAAGTAATATGTCTTCCGTAATTTTATCTATTGCTTCCTTTATGGCTTGGTTTCTTTGAGTAAGGATATCGCCGCTGTTTTTGTAATCGCTGTAGTTGGAAAAAGTTCTTTCGAAAATCGTTTTCTTTTTCACCAAATCCTTGTATACGGCTTTCACATTTATTTTCACCCTTCTTGTCGATACATCCTCGCCTCCGGATATTACAACGGGTTGATCTGAAAGAGATAAAATCGTACACTCTAGTATCGCATCGGCGTTAGTTTTTCCGGTAACTTGCAGAGAATTATCATCAAGAAATTTTTGTATTAATTCATTTGTAAAATCGTCGCGCAATCCCGGTTCGCCCGAACCGCTTCTATCGATTGCATTTTCTATTGCAATTGTTTTAAGATGTGGCGGAACCGATGCACCGGTAAACGAATAACTGCATGAGAAAATAATAACCGTAAGTACACCCAGAACAATTCCGCTTAAAATTTTAAATTTCATTACGATATTCCGTATTCTTTTATTTTCCGGTAGAGAGTTCTTTCGCTAATTTTTAATAATTGAGCCGCTTTGCGTTTGTTTCCCTTAGTAAATTTCAATGCTTTCTTTATAGCGTTTTTTTCCAGCTCATCCAAAGGTATAATTTCTTCCATCTCAACGTCTTCTGGGTTATTTATTTCCGTATTTTGATTTTTATAAGCAAATCCTTTGAGTTCGTTCAAATCTTTTTTAATTTCAATTAACGCACCTAAAATCATTTCCCTATCCATCGAGTCCGCCGATTTATGAACATGAACAGGCAAATGCCTAGGGTCTTCTTCAATTTGCCTGCTTGTTAAAAGCGGTAAAAATGCTTCCGAATCCAGAATTCCGTCTTTCGAAAGGGCAACGGCAGATTCAAGAGTATTTTTCAATTCCCTAATATTTCCGGGCCAAGGGTAATCCATCAATAATTCCATGGCATCGCGGGTTAGTTCAGGTAAAGGAATATTATTCTTTTCCGAATATTGCTTTAAAAAATATTCTACCAACTCGGGAATATCTTCTTTTCTTTCGCGTAGCGGAGGAATAACCAAAGTTACGGCTTTTAACCGGAAGTATAGATCTTGCCTAAACCTTTTTGCGTCAACTTCTTTTTGCAAATCGCGGTTGGAAGCCGCAATAATTCTCACATCAACTTTTTTTACAGTCTCGCTTCCCACGGGCATAATCTCTTGCGTTTCCAACACCCGCAACAATTTAACTTGCGTTGTAAGCGGCATTTCACCGATTTCATCAAGGAAAAGTGTGCCCCCATCGGCTATTTCGAAATATCCTTTTCTGTTATCAACCGCTCCGGTAAAAGAACCTTTTTTATGTCCGAAAAGTTCACTTTCCAAAATCCCTTCGGGGATTGCGCCGCAGTTTATCGAGACTAAAGGTTTATCGGCGCGTTTGCTTGCTTTATGAATCACCTTGGCAAATACTTCTTTCCCTACTCCGCTTTCTCCGTAAAGCAATACGGAAATATCCGACTGAGCTACTTGCAATGCGATATCGATCAAATCCCTCATTTTTTTGGATTTGTAAACGATACCGAAATTCTTTTTTAAAATCTCTTTTTCCATTTAAAGTCAAATGCTTGCAAAGAAGAAATTAAATAATCTTCAAAAATAAAAACAATATGATATCAACCGAAACGGAAAAATGTTCCCGCAAATTCCCGCAATTATAAATCTATTTTTAAGCCGTCTTCGGCTAGTACAAATTTATCGTTATTTAATTTAGTAAGCCAATTTTTTATTTCGTTTTCAACGTCTTCCTCTATGTGAGTGAGAAAAATTTTGGAAGCATTTAAGATTAGCGCGGCGTTATAAATTTCGTCCAATCCAATATGAGTGGTTTCCGTAATAAATAAATCCAGTTTTTCATCTTTGAATAAAAGCAAATCTTCCGGTGTACCGACATCGGAAGTATAATTTATTTTTTTCCCGTTAACTTCAAACATAAAACTGGAAGAGACAAAACTTATATTTTCCGTTTCTATTCCTTTTTTATTTTGAATATGTTTGTTCTGTTTTGCAGTAAATGCGAATTTTTTTGTTATTACGTTTTTATTCCCAAAATCAAAAGGAACTATTTCCGTTTCAAAATCCGCAGAATCCAAAAACAAATACGTGTAGTTCAAAAAGTTAATAAGCGGATCGACAAGCGAGCGGTGAGTGAAGAGTTTTAATTTTGAGGTTCTTCCGCTTAGTTTCATTTGGGTAAAGAGCAAAGCAATACCCGCAAAGTGATCGGCGTGATAATGCGAAAACAAAACCGCATCAATTTCGTTATAATTTATTCCCTTCAACAAAAGCGCTTTGGAGATTCCATCGCCTGCATCTACCAATAATTCGAATCCGCCAAAAGAAATAAGTAAAGAAGAGTGAAATCTATCGACGCCGGTTTTTCCGGAACCGGTTCCGATAAATGTAAGTTTCATTTTATTTATTGACTTTTTTAATTCTGCCTTCGAGGGAAAAGTCTCGTTTTAAAATTTTCAGGAATTTTTCCGCTTCCTTCCGGGACGAAAATTTACCGACCGTTACAATATTCAAGAACGATCCGCCCACTTGTTTGGATGTAATCTTTGATGTAAAACCTGCTTTGGTAAATTTTTTCTGCATTTTTTTTGCGTTCTCGTAATTTGTAAACGCTCCGGCTTGAATGGTATAGTATTCTTTTTGGGGGAAAATTTGTTTTTCTTTTTCCGGCAGATTATTTTCCGTAACTGAAACTTCATCGTCGCTCGGAATGGTTCTGTCTGCAGCTTTGATATACGGTGAACCGGGATATTTATTTTTAAGTTCTTTTAAATATTTTTCCGCTCTTTTGTATGATCCGACCGCATAGTAATATGAAAATGTTCTGTAAAGGGCTGCATCTGCATATTTATTATCCGGATAAGACTCAAATACTTTTTTATATTTTTCCAATGCTTTATTTCCCTCACCGGTTAAAACCGCATCCAAAAACAAAGTTTCGGGGGACGAGGGATTAGTGCTTTTAAGCCGTTCCAATTTTGCTTTAGCATTTTCCAGTTTGCCGCTTTCAATATCTTTCAACGCGCCTGTTATATCCGTATCTTGTGCAAAAACCACTATCGTAAAAAACAGGATACTTAAAAACGCTATTAATAATTTTTGTTTTTTCATTTTTTAACCGGTCTTGTTTACTTTTGTTTCTGAAAGGGAAACCATCTCTTCCACTTCGCCGAAAAGCGTTGCGGAAGTAGCTTTGGTTATTCTAATTTTAACGTAATCTCCTGCGCGGATACCTTCCGTTGCCGGGAAAATCGCTACTTTATTCGTATCAGTTCTTCCGGCAAGAAATTCATCCGATTTTTTACTAAATCCCTCAACCAAAATAATTTCCGAATTTCCTATTAACTGTTGATTTATTTCGTAAGAAATTTTTTGTTGCAAATCTATAATTTCACTTAATCTTCTGCCTTTTACTTCTTCGGGAACGTCGTCTTTCATCTTGTATGCTTTTGTTCCTTCCCTGGGCGAATATTTAAACATGTATGCCCCGTCGTAACGGACTTTTCTCATCACTTCCAAAGTCATTTGATGGTCTTCTTCGGTTTCCGTGGGAAATCCTGAAATAATATCTGTGGAAAAACTTACACCCGGAATAATTTTTCTAGCTTTATCAATTAAATTTAAATAATGTTCAATTGTATAAGTACGATTCATCAATTCCAAAATTCTATCTGATCCCGATTGAACAGGAAGATGAATATAATTACATAAATTTTCATGTTCCGCAATTGTGTAAAGCAATTTATCGGATAAATCTTGCGGGTGGGAAGTAGTAAATCTCACCCTCATCGATCTATCGACAACAGCGCATGCTGCTAACAGATCGGCAAAATCCCTTCCGTTATCGTTGTATGAATTAACGTTTTGGCCAAGTAACGTAACTTCTTTAAAACCTCTTTCGGAAAGTTGTTCAATTTCCCGTACCACCGATTCAAGATTTCTGCTCCTTTCCCTTCCGCGTGTAAACGGAACAACGCAGAATGTGCAAAATTTATCGCACCCGCGCATTACTGAAATCCATGCGCTTAATCCGTCTTTCCTATACGGAATAATATCATCGTAGGTTTCAGTTTTAGAAAGCTTAACTCCTATTCCCTTTTCCCCGGCGTAAGCCGTATCGATAAATTCGGGTAATCTGCGGTATTCGTCGGGACCAACAACCAAGTCGACAATCTTCTTTTCTTCAATTAAATCCTTTCTCAGTCTTTCCGCCATGCATCCTAAAATTCCTATTACGGTATCGGGATTATTGTCCTTTATTTTTTTAATATTCCCTAAACGGCCGTAAATTCTTTGTTCGGCATTATCACGAACGCTGCATGTGTTCAGTAATACAACGTTTGCAGAGTTCAAATCTTCTGTGAAATCGTAACCTTTATCTTTTAAAATACTTTTAACAATCTCAGAATCGGCGAGATTCATCTGACAGCCGTAAGTCTCTATATATACTTTATTTTTTCCCATTTTCCGGAACTAATTATTAAAAATTTTGAACCTGAAATTTAATTATATTGTGCCCGAATAACAAGGTTAATGATTTTTCACTATTTTAGCAAGATAAAATAACGGAAACTATATTTTCTAATTTTTGAAAGGAAAATCCAATTGGAAATTGAAGAATTAAAAAGAATTGCCGCAGGAAAAGCCGTTTCGTTTATCGAACCCGGGATGATCGTCGGATTAGGAACCGGTAGTACGACAAAATTCGCACTTTTAAAAATTTCCGAAATGCTAAAATCTGGTGAGCTTTATGATATTACCGGAGTTCCGACTTCCGTGCAAACCGAAGAACTCGCTAAAGAGCTGGATATTCCCGTTTCGGAGTTGAATTTTCATCCGCAAATCGACTTAACAATTGACGGAGCCGACGAGGTAGACAAAAATCTTAATTTAATTAAAGGAGGCGGCGGAGCTTTATTACGGGAAAAAGTTGTTGCCCAAGCTTCTAAAGCGGAAATAATTATCGTAGACGAATCAAAAATTTCGAATCATCTCGGTGAAAAATGGGCTGTACCAATCGAAGTTTTACAATTTGCGGTCGAGGTTGAGAAAAACTTTCTGAGATCGATAGGCGGAACACCGGAATTAAGAAAAACCAAAAACGGTGAACCGTTTGTGACAGACGAAGGTAATTTTATTTTGGATACAAATTTCGGAGTTATCGAAAATCCTAAAGAACTTGCCGGTTTATTGGAAAAACGCGCCGGTATAGTTGAACACGGTTTGTTTCTGGATTTGGCAAATAAAGTAATTGTTGCAAAAGAAGGAGGAGTTGATATTCTCCGGAAAAATAATACCTAAATCTTAAAGAAATTTTTCCTGTAAAATATGAATTTCCGCCGGTAAATTTTTCAAACGTAAGTTTGCTCTATAAACTTACGGTGTTTTGGTTCTACCGATTAAAACAGTGAGAATTCATATCCCAAATTCAAAAACAAGGAATTAAAATTAATTGAACGGTTTACTTTCCGGGTATGCGTTATATCCAGGTTTTTTGTTACATCTAAAACCAATGTAGGCTTTAGTATTGATAATTTCAATTCTACAAAAAAGCCTTTCATTCCGGATACTCCGGCGCTTATTAATAAACCAAAACTATCATTTATTGATTCTCCGATTACATCTTCGTTAGTTTGAGAATCAAAAGTCTTCGGATGCTCGCTGCCGGTCAGAGCAAATGTATAATAACCGATACCAAAACCTAAGTATGGATTAAAGTGAGGATTAAAAGGATAAAATAAAACGGACTCCTCAAACTGAGCAATAATATAATTATCCGTTTTATAAGTTTTGCCTCTTTTAGCGTCATCATCAATCAAAAGCATTAAGCTAGTATTTGTGAGAAGTGAAAATTTTTCGGAAACTTTATACTTTCCGTGAATCTTTAATCCCCCCGGAATAAAAGGCATAAAATTGTCGTTCCCCGTTAAGCAAGTTTGATAACCGAAACCCAACTTAAAATTTTGGGAAAACAGCGTGGATGTAACAAATAAAAAGAAAAGAACTAATTTTTTCATTTTCTTTTAATTCTATTAATTAAAATATAACAATTTAAAAATAATAAATGTATTTCTTCATATCAATATAAACGAAAATAATGCAACAGCTTTTCCAATTCAAGCAACTCTTAATCATTTTTTATATTTTTCCGTACCATGATAGATAATTCAGATAAAACTAACTTCGAACCGGAATTACATCCGACTATCTCGCCTATCACCGCCGCCGTTACGGGATTAATCGGTGTTTTTATTTTATATCAATTTGTAGGCGGACTGCTTACAATTCTTATTTTCGGTATGGATTTTCAAAACGCTGATATGAATGCGGTCAGATTAATGACAATGGGCGGACAAATTCTTTTTATCCTTTTTCCGGCTTTGCTCTTATCGAAAATGGTTTACGAAGACGTGACAACGGTTATAAGATTCCGTTATCCTTCCAAGGAGCAAATTATTGTTTTTTCTATAGGAATGATAATTTTAATACCGTTGCTTCAAAATTACCTTTACATTCAAAATTATTTCATAGAACAAATTGCACGGAACAATCAATTCGTAAATCACTTAAAGCAGCTTATCGACAAGCTGGATAAGTTGGTAGAGCAAACTTACGGCAATATGCTGAAAGCGGATAGTTTTATTGATGCGTTACTAATCGTGGTAGTTGTGGCAATAACTCCTGCCATTTGCGAAGAAATATTTTTCCGCGGATTTGTTCAAAAAAGTTTCGAACAAAAATTAAAACCTTATTGGTCGGCTTTAATGACCGCAATATTTTTCGGTCTTTATCATTTTAATCCTTACGGATTGATTCCGCTCGTTGCGCTCGGTTTTTATTTGGGTTGGTCGGCGTATACAACAAATTCAATTTTCGTCCCGATGATTCTGCATTTTATTAACAATTTCACGGCGGTAACGGCTTATTTTATGTTCGGAGAAGAAGATTTAATCGAATCGAACGTTGTTCCGAAAGAAGGAATAAGCGAATCCGTTATTATTTTTATTTTATTATTGATTTTGTTTGCGGGATTGGTATTTTATATTAAGAAAAAATATCCTCCTTCAAAAAACAATAAACGGAGTGATTATGATTTGTCCGAAATGTGAAGCCGAGTATATCGACGGAATTACGGTATGTGCCGACTGCGGTATAGAATTGATTCCCGTGGAAGAATTTGAAGGACATCTTGTTAAACCGAGCGACTGGATAATTGTTTATACCACGGATGCATCTTTCGAAGCGGATATGTTAAAGGCGAATTTGGAAAGCGCAGGCATCGAAACGCTAATACTATCGCAAAAAGACCAAAGTTTTCCCGCTGTGGGTGATTTGGCAATAATTAAAATTTTAGTGAAAAGAAACGACTTATCGGCGGCGGAAGAAATTCTTCGGGATATTAACAAAGAAAACAATCCGGGAAACGAATAGTGGCTTTATCAAACCGTCTTACACGAATTTTGGTTTCGGTCTTCGCAATACCGGTAATTATCGGTGTTTCTTATTACGGTAAGATTCCTTTTCTCATTTTTGTTTTAGGCATAGGGCTGATTGCTTTTCACGAATTTGCAACTATGACGCTTAACAAAAATATATACGTTAATTTTAATGTCGGTATGGCTTCGGTTTTTTTGATTATTGCAGATTCTTATTCTCACTACTTTAACTTTAAATTTTTAATTCTTCTCATTGTTTTAGTCGTTCTTTTGAACGAACTATTTAGAAATAAAGAATCCGCAATACTCAACATCGGAACAACGTTAACCGGAATTTTTTACATCGGTTTGTTTTCCTCATCCATTATAGATTTGAGAGAATTTTTCGGAGCAGTTGAAGCCCAATATAATTACGGCGGTTATTTGATTATTGCAATGCTTGCCGCTATTTGGGTTTGCGATTCCGCCGCTTATTTTTTAGGAACGGCGTTCGGTAAACATAAACTTTTCCCGCGTGTAAGTCCGAAAAAAAGTTGGGAAGGCGCAATTGCCGGCTTTGTATTTGCAATAATAACAATGGTAATTGCCAAATTACTTGGTCTGGATTTTTTAAGCTGGAAAGATGCTGTTGTAATCGGAATGATTGTAGGATTCATAGGGCAAACCGGCGACTTGGTGGAAAGTTTAATTAAACGGGATGCAAACGTAAAAGATTCTTCTTCAATAATTCCCGGGCATGGCGGTATTTTCGATAGATTCGATTCTCTGCTCTTTTCGGCTCCGGCTGTTTATTTGTACTTTACTTTATTTTAATTTTTATTCACACTTTTCCGCAAAATATTTTTTAATCAGTCCGAAGGTAAAATGAAAAAATACCAAGGTAAAACCCCCGAAGAAGTTATGAAACTTGTAACTATCGAAATAATCGAGCGTGCGATCAAACTTGGGAAAAAGAAAAACCGCACAATATTTATAAGCAAAACTTCCGGGGGGAAAGGAACAGATGTAAATTCGTTAAATCCCGCAACACCCGAAGGTAGAGAAAATCTCGAGAAATTTCTTACGCCGGTAAGAAGACATTATACTTTTTCCGGACTCGGGGAAGCGGAAGAACCCAATTCAATAAATTGGAGAAAATTAAATTTACCCTTTGGCAGACGAGCGCTTCTTTTGTTTCAAGTGGCTGTATCGTTTTTCTTAAAAGGAACACCTGCGAAAAATAAATTTTTAAGATGGATGGGTGTTCACGTTGGGAAAGGAGCCGAAATAATGCAGCTCGTATGGTTGGATCATTTCCGTCCGGAACTTATTTTCATCGGTGAAAATGTATTAATGGGCGCTTTTACCCGTGTTACCGTTCATGCATACGAAGGCGCAGGTAAATTCCGCTACGGCTTGGTTGAAATCGGAAATAACTCAAAAATTGGTGCGGGTACGGGAATAGGACCAATTAAAATCGAAGAAAATGTTAGAACTTTACCCGGCACAACGCTTTCGCCTTATTTGGCAAAAGTAAAATCGGGCTCCGTTGTCGGGTGGGATCCTCCAACCGTGAAAGTAGTTGAGAAAAAAGAATAATTTATTTAGCAATTTGAATTTTTATTTTCGAACCGATATTTTTGATTTAAGTTTAATTAAGATTTGGGAAAACTTATGAACAGATTTATCAAACGGACAAGCATATTTATAGCGTTAATTCTTCTTGTTTATGCTTGTAGTTCAGTTCCGTTAACAGGCAGAAAACAATTAAGCCTTATCCCCAGCTCGTCTCTCCTTTCGATGAGCTTCCAACAATATGATGCGTTTTTAAAAGAACATAAGTTGAGCACCGATAAGAAAAAAGTACAACTCATCAAAAAAGTCGGGAATAAAATTAAAACCGCCGTCGAAAAATACTTGACCGATAACGGCTTCGCAGACCGTTTGGAAGGCTATGATTGGGAATTCAATCTTGTGGAAAGCAAAGAAGCAAACGCATGGTGCATGCCCGGCGGAAAAGTTGTGTTTTATACCGGTATTTTACCGATTTGCAAAGACGAAAACGGAATTGCCGTTGTTATGGGTCACGAAATTTCCCACGCTATTGCCGAACACGGCGCAGAAAGAATGTCTCAAGCTCTGATTGCCCAACTCGGCGGTGTTGGACTTGCGTATGCGCTCCGGAACAAACCCAAGCAAACCCAGCAACTTTGGATGGCAGCCTACGGAATCGGAGCTCAAGTTGGAGTTTTGCTTCCGTTCAGCCGGCTGCAAGAAAGCGAAGCGGACCATCTCGGATTGATTTTTATGGCTATTGCTGGCTACAACCCGAACCACGCTTTGGAATTTTGGAAAAGAATGGCCGAAATGAAAAAAGGACAAGCGCCGCCCGAATTTTTAAGCACGCACCCTTCGGACGAAACAAGGATTGCGGACATTAAGCGCTTGCTTCCGGAAGCAATGAAATATTACAAGGGCTCGAAATAACTACATTACTAACTCTTGAAGAATAAAATCAACCGAATTTTTCTAACCTTGTAAAAACAACTTTTAATCAACCGGGTATGTTATTCCAATAATATACCCGGAATTTCTACTAACCCGTGCAACATTTTCCCAGAACGTTTTTATAACAAAGAGAATTAAACTTTGTAATTTGAGCAATCCGTAAATTATTCCTGACAGTAATTTCTTGATAGCACTTGCTAATTTTGGTATATTATTTTTCTTAATTAATAAAAATTGTGACTGACATGAACGACGAAATAAATCTGAATTCCCAAGATAATACAATAGTAGAAGACATTCCGAAAGTATTACCAGTATTGCCTTTAAGAGATACCGTTATTTTTCCTTATATGATTTTCCCTGTTCTTGTAGGACGGGAACAATCGATAAAAGCGGCAAATTTTGCTTTGGATAACTCAAAATATATTTTCCTTGCCGCCCAGAAAAATCCTTCCATCGAAGAACCAACACAAGATGACATCTACCGCGAAGGCACAATTGCGAAAATCATACAAATTCTGAAACTGCCTAACGGGTTAATTAAAATTTTGGTCGACGGTGTAATTCAAGGAAGGATAAAAAAATATAAGGATAATCCCGACTTTTTTGAAGCCGAAATAGATGTGATTGTACCCCCAAAAGAAGATGAAAAAGAAATCAATGCTTTAATCAGACAATTAACAACACAGTTTAAAGAATACGTAAAAATTAACCGTAATATTCCGCCCGAAGCAATAAACGCATACGAAAACATTGAAGAAACGGACAGAAAAGTTTTTTACGTTGCGGCTAATATCAATCAACCCATTGAAGCAAAACAGTCGATTTTGGAAAAAGATTCGCTTAAAGAGCAAATATATACTCTAATTAAAATTCTTAAATCCGAAATTGAAATATTAAAAGTTGAAAAAGAAATTGAAAACAAGGTTCAAGAAAACATTTCCAAAACGCAGCGTAAATTTATTATACAAGAACAAATAAGAATTTTGCAAGAAGAGCTCGGCGAAGACGAAGACATATCGCCCGAATTTCAAAAATTAAAAGATAAAATTAAAAAAGCGAAAATGCCGAAAGCCGTTCAGGAAAAGGCTTTTGAAGAACTTAATAAATTAAAAAAGATTCCGCCGAGCTCCCCGGAAACAACCGTTATCAGAAATTATCTTGATTGGTTAGTTGAAGTTCCGTGGTATAAAAAAACGAAAGACAATCTCGATATAAAAAACGTCCGCAAAATTTTGGACGAAGACCATTACGGTTTGGAAAAACCGAAGGATAGAATAGTTGAACACATTGCGGTTCTCAACCTTGTGAAAGAAATGAAGGGACAAATATTATGTTTCGTCGGTCCTCCTGGAGTCGGTAAAACTTCGCTCGGCAAATCGATTGCGCGCGCTTTGGGTAGAAAATTCGTTAGGATAAGTCTCGGTGGCGTAAGAGACGAAGCAGAAATAAGAGGCCATCGCAGAACTTATATCGGTTCGATGCCCGGAAAAATTATTCAATCCATGAAAAAAGCCGGAACCGTAAATCCCGTAATGCTTCTCGACGAAATAGATAAAATGAGTATGGATTTCCGGGGTGATCCTTCTTCGGCAATGTTGGAAGTTTTAGACCCTGAACAAAACCACAGTTTTATGGATCATTATTTGGATACGGAATACGATCTTTCCAAAGTTATGTTTATAACCACGGCAAACGTAAGGTACAATATTCCTTTACCGCTTCAAGACAGAATGGAGATTATCGAACTGCCGGGATATTTGGAATTTGAGAAACTCGAAATTGCCAAGCGGCATATTATTCCCAAGCAATTAAAAGCTCACGGACTTGATAAATACGATGTAAGCTTTACCGATGAAGCATTGAAAAAAATTATTAAAGAATACACAGCCGAAGCGGGAGTCCGTAACCTTGAGCGTGAAATTGCTACCAATCTCCGGAAAACCGCACGGGATATAATTTTAAATCAGTCCGGTAACGGTAGAAAAACTCGTAAAAAGATAAAGTATGTTATCGACGAAAAGAAAGTGGAAGAAAATCTGGGTGTTCCCAAATTCAAACAATCTAAAATTTCAAAAGAACCGCAGGTCGGAAGTGTTACAGGTCTTGCATGGACCAGCGTAGGCGGCGATATTCTTTCCGTCGAATGCACCATTATGAACGGAGCGGAAAAACTTACGCTTACCGGTCAACTCGGCGAAGTGATGCGGGAATCCGCTCAAGCCGCATTAAGTTATTTACGCTCCAATGCAAAAGAATTGGGAATACCGGTCAATTTCTACAAAAACAAAGAAATTCATATCCATCTTCCCGAAGGAGCAATACCGAAAGACGGACCTTCGGCAGGAATTACTATGGCGATGGCTATGTATTCTTCAATAACCAAAAAACCTGCCAAATGCGATGTAGCGATGACCGGAGAAATTACTTTGCGTGGCAATATTTTGGCAATCGGCGGTTTAAATGAAAAACTTCTTGCCGCAAAACAAAGCGGGATTAAAAAAGTATTGATTCCAGAAGAAAATGTTAAAGATCTTGCCGAAATTAAAAACGAAGTAAAAGACGGTCTGGAAATAGTTCCGATTAAAACCATCAAGGAAGCAATTCCGCATGTTTTCCCCAAACCGGCACGAAAAAAATCAACGCGAAAAAAGACATCTGCAAAACGGAAGAAATAATGTTTACCGATAACAGCAAAATACCGGCAATACCGGAAGAACCGGTTTATGAAAATCTTTTAACAGATGTCAATTCGCTTTTGGAAGAAGATGCGCCGGCTTTATCCAACCTTTCAAACTTTATTTCATTAATCAACCACGCATTTCCGAAAATAAGTTGGATCGGCTACTATTTCGCAAAAGACGGTTTTCTTTATCTAGGTCCTTTCCAAGGTAAGGTAGCATGCACAAAAATTAAAATAGGAAACGGTGTTTGCGGAACTTCGGCACAACAAAGAAAAACGGTAGTTGTTGAGGACGTGCATAAATTTCCCGGACATATAGCATGCGACAGCGGGTCCAATTCCGAAATAGTTCTGCCGATTGTTCAAAATTCCGAATTAATAGGCGTGTTGGATTTGGATAGTTATCAATATTCAGCTTTTAACGAAACGGATAAAAAATATTTGGAAAAATTAATTAAATTATTGGTTGATAAAGTCGATTTCAAGAATTTTATTGTGTAAGAAATTTTAAGGGAGTAAACTTTGGCATTTGTTGTAACAGCAAGAAAATGGCGTCCGCAAAGATTCGACGAAGTAATCGGTCAAGAGCACATTACCAAAACCTTAAAAAACGCAATTAAGAAAAACAGAATTGGTCATGCTTATTTGTTTGCGGGTCCCAGAGGCGTAGGCAAAACCACTACAGCCAGAATTTTGGCAAAAACTCTCAACTGTTTGAATCCGCAAGACAACGAACCGTGTAACGAATGTGAAATGTGCAAGAAATTCGATTCTTCCCAAACCCTTGATATTATTGAAATTGACGGCGCTTCCAATCGAAGAATCGAAGAAATACGAACTTTACGCGAATCCGTAAAATATGCTCCGACTGTCGGTAACTACAAAGTGTATATTATCGATGAAGTTCACATGTTAACAACCGAGTCGTTCAACGCGCTTTTAAAAACTTTGGAAGAACCGCCGGAACACACAATCTTCATTTTTGCCACAACCGATGTTCACAAAGTTCCGCTTACAATTGTTTCGCGTTGCCAGAGATTCGATTTCCGGAGAATTGAACTGAAGGAAATTAAATCAACCCTAAAGAAAATTGCGGAAGCCGAAGGAATTGAAATAGACGACGAATCCCTTACCATTATTGCTAAAAAAGCAGACGGAGCGCTAAGGGATGCGGAAAGCATATTTGATCAAGTTGTTTCATTTTCTGGAAACAAGATAGATGCGGACGTCGTAAAGAAAATGATGAATCTGATTGACGAAGAGATTTATTTCCAAATTTCCGATGCGATACTCAGCAAAAATTTTTCCGCAGCTTTTGACATTACCGAAGAAATTTATTCCAAAGGTTGGAATTTTATAGATTTTATCAACGGATTGGTCGAACATTTCAGAAATATTTTATCTGTAGTTATAAAGAAAAACAATTTGCTTATCGAAACAAGCGAAAATATTAAAAACAGGTATTTGGAATATAAAGATAAATTCGGCGAGGGAGATTTATTAAGGATATTGAATTTTCTTAACAAAGTCCAGTACGAAGTAAAACAAACACAAAACGTAAAGTTAAAAGTTGAAATTTCCCTTTTCCATTTAATCGGATTGGAAAAATCCGGCACAATAACCGAATTGTTGGAAGCATTAAAAAAAAAGGGTAATCTAGAAATAAATAAACCGGAAACGGGTAAATCCGTTACTCACAAATCCCCTGCGGTTAAAATCAAACCGTCATTTTCAACCAACACATCCGAAGAAATTATTTCTGTAAAAGGACCCGAAAAAGTTACGCCTACGGATTTGGATTTCAATGCCATCATTAAGCATTGGCAAAAGTTGATTGACACGATAGGGAAAGAGAAATTTATCTTGGCCGGAGTATTATCTTCCGTTAAGCCAATAGATTTCAGCAATAATGTTATTAAAGTAAACGTAGAACATAAAGACGACATTTCAATTTTAAAAGAAGAATGTCCGTATTTACATCAAAAAACCAGAGAAGTTTTCGGCACAAAATTAAAATTCGATTTTAATTTCGGTTCGGTCGGAATACCAAAAACGGACACATCGATAAAGGGCAGCTCCGGAACCACGAAGCCAACATCCCAAAACAACACTTCGGAAGATGACGATCCGTACGTAAAAGAAATTATTGAAAAGTTCGGCGCAAGGGAAATCAAATAAAGCAGGGAATTTAAAATAAAAAATCCGGCGAAAGCCGGATTGAAATAAAAAATCTGGCAACTACCTACTCTTCCACCATTAAAATGGCAGTACCATCGGCGTTTAGGGGCTTAACTTCTCTGTTCGGAATGGGAAGAGGTGTTTCCCCCTAGCTATAGTCACCAGAAAACTTTACTCGCAAAGCGAAAAAAGTATCAAACAAAAATAATAAGATTGAATGAGTAAGAATCCGAATTCAAAACCGACTTTTAATAAATTTTATGGATAAGTCTCACGACCAATTAGTACTGCTCGGCTAAATACATTACTGCACTTACACCTGCAGCCTATCAACCTCGTCATCTCCGAGGGGTCTTCAGTGCCAAAGAATGGCAGGGATACCTAATCTTGAGGTGGGCTTCGCACTTAGATGCTTTCAGCGCTTATCCCTTCCGAACGTAGCTACCCAGCGGTGCCGCTGGCGCGACAACTGGTGCACTAGAGGTTCGTTCACTCCGGTCCTCTCGTACTAGGAGCGACTCCTCTCAAGTATCCTGCGCCCGCATAGGATAGGGACCGAACTGTCTCACGACGTTCTGAACCCAGCTCACGTACCGCTTTAATTGGCGAACAGCCAAACCCTTGGGACCTTCTTCAGCCCCAGGATGCGATGAGCCGACATCGAGGTGCCAAACCTTGCCGTCGATATGAACTCTTGGGCAAGATCAGCCTGTTATCCCCGGAGTACCTTTTATCCTTTGAGCGACGGCACTTCCATTCGCAACCGCCGGATCACTAAGTCCTGCTTTCGCATCTGCTCGACCTGTATGTCTCGCAGTCAAGCTCCCTTATGCCTTTGCACTCTACGCACGATTACCGACCGTGCTGAGGGAACCTTTGAGAGCCTCCGTTACCATTTGGGAGGCGACCGCCCCAGTCAAACTACCCGCCTAACACTGTCCTAGACCCTGATCCAAGGATCGTAGTTAGAATCCAAATAAACCAAGGGTGGTATTTCACCGGCGACTCCACCCCAACTAGCGTCGGGGCTTCATAGTCTCCCACCTATTCTACACATGGCTTATCCGAACCCAATGCTAGGGTGCAGTAAAGGTTCACGGGGTCTTTCCGTCCATATGCGGGTAACCGGCGTCTTCACCGGTACCACAATTTCACCGAGCTCGTGGTTGAGACAGTGCCCAAATCGTTGCACCATTCGTGCAGGTCGGAACTTACCCGACAAGGAATTTCGCTACCTTAGGACCGTTATAGTTACGGCCGCCGTTTACTGGGGCTTCGATTCAGAGCTTCTCCCGAAAAATCGGGATAACCCCTCCTCTTAACCTTCCAGCACCGGGCAGGTGTCAGTCCCTATACATCGTCTTAATTGACTTCGCAGAGACATGTGTTTTTGTTAAACAGTCGCTTGGGCCTTTTCACTGCGGCCTCTTTCGGCTCAGCATGTAAAAAACTTCACCTACTCGAGGCGCTCCTTCTCCCGAAGTTACGGAGCTAATTTGCCGAGTTCCTTAACCACGACTCACTCGAGCGCCTTAGAATACTCATCCCGTCTACCTGTGTCGGTTTGCGGTACGGTCTGGCAAAATTCTCCCGTACGAAGCTTTTCTTGGCAGTATGATTACGATCAGTTTGTGTCCATAAGGACTCCCGTTCGTGCCTCAGCGTTAATGGGAATGCGGATTTGCCTACACTCCCCGCCTACACACTTAGACCACCTAATCCAA